>Ga0114966_10002028_pt1 | contig 18244 bp, 7 predicted proteins | sample M_130207_XF_Meta_FD_87029 | JGI IMG/M metagenome (GOLD analysis project Ga0114966, IMG submission 87029) | Freshwater microbial communities from Lake Montjoie, Canada to study carbon cycling - M_130207_XF_MetaG | ecosystem: Environmental > Aquatic > Freshwater > Lake | place: Lake Montjoie...
CATCCCTTCAGGGCGATGTTGGAGGCATAGGCGTTGCCCGATTCGCCGGACTGGGCGAGGAATTCAACGACCTGAGGCTCGGCCGCATCGGGGGAGAGTATTGCCGGCTGCGACTCGGCCGCATGGGCCGCCGCGGCCGCGACGAGGCAGGCGGCGAGCGTGAAGAGACGGGGCATGGTGTTCATGGTGCGTTCAGGACTCCACGGGGATTCGTGATCAGTTTGCGGCGTCGGATTGGGCGGTTTCGCCGCCGCCGGCCGGCTTCATCTTGGCTTGGATCTTTGGCATGATCGCGCGGCCCTTTTCGGCCGACGGACTCGACGGATATTCGAAGAGCAGCTGCTCGCACTTGTCGTGGGCCTTCTGCACGTCGCCCATCCGGTAGGCGACCATCACCCACTTGAGGAGCATCTTGTCGAGAAACTGCGCGTCGGGGTAATGCTGGAAGGCCTGCTCGAGCAGTTCGGTCGCGGCGGCGTTGTCCTTCTTGTCGATGTAGTAGTCGATCAGCTTGCCGAGCGATTCGCCGGCGAAGGGGCTGTCGGGGTAGCGCTCGGCGCACATCTTATATTCGACGATCGCCCGCTCGGCTGCCCCGGGCATCGGCTGCCCGCCTTCGGTCTCCTGCGATTCCACCGCCCGCGCGATCCGATACTGTGCTTCGGCCTTGATCTGCGAGGCCTTGAGGCCGAGGATCCGCTTGTAGACGGCGATCGCCCCCACGGCATCCCGCTGCTCCTCCTTGATGCGGCCGATCTGGAGGAGAGCGTGGTCGACAAAGGGCGATTCGGGGTAGAGCTTGTTGAACAGTTCACAGGTCTTGATCGCCGCCTCGTAGTCGCTGGCGGTGATGTGGAGATCCCACTTCAAGCGAAACGCCTGCTCGGTGAGCGAGGCGGGGATCGCCCCCGACTGCCGGATGATCGGCTCGATCCGCGTGAGCCCCTCAGCCACCTTCTCCTTCGCTCCCTTCACGAGCCCCATCGCCCGGAAGATCCGGCCGAGCTCGAGGAAGGCTTCCGATTCGACGAGGCCCTTCTTCGCCGCCACCACCGGATCGGCCACCTCGTACTGGACGGCCCGGGGCCGACTGTCGATCTCGCTGCCGACGACGATCGTCGCCGACGCCGTCCGGGGCGTCGTGCCGCCGATGTGCCGATCGTCGGCGAACGTCGCCACGATCTCGTCGCCGAGGCCGACCGTAAGCAACTCGTCGGCCTGGTCGACCGGCTGGTCCTCGACGAACCGGCCGAGCGTGAACTGCCCGCGGAACCGACCGAAGCGCACGGGGCCCGACGGCACCTCCTCCCCTTCGGATGAGGGAACGAATTCCGTGAGCGGGACGGTGATCTCGTCGCGGGTCCGCCACCGCTGCTCATCGCCCTGCAGGAGCTTTTCCAGATCCACTCCCGTGGCCAGCGACTCCTGAGCGTCCTCCTCCTCCTCCTTGAACCGGGCGATCACGCGGATGGTGGCCGGGTCGGCAGCGTCGGAGACATCCAGGTCGGCGTCGGAAACCGTGACGAAGACGGCCTGCCCCGGAAAGGCGGCGTCGGCGGTCGACTCGAAGTCGCCGCGGGTGAAGGCCACGGCCCCCGTGCCCACTACTCGGACGTCACGCGACCGCGCGACGTCCTTCTCTCCGTCGAGCGTGTTGCCATCGATGTACGACGTGCTGATCGTGTCGCCGCCGATCACCTGCAGAGTGCCGTCGCCTGGCTTCGCCTTGCCGAGCGCCGTCGCGACCGAGCCGAGCGAGGCGTGGTCATTGCCGGGGAGCGGCACGAGCGAGACGGTCTCCTTGTCGCCGCTCTTGGAGGTGATCGTCACCTTCACTTCCTCGCCGAGCTTCGCGAGCACCGGCAGGTCGGTGTCATAAATCTTGACGTAGAACCGGCGGCCGGCCTCGCAGAATTCAAGCTCGTCGCCCGCCTCGTCCACGAACGTGCCGACGAGGCCGAGCGACTCGATGGCCTTGTTCCAGTTGCCCTGCGCGAAGTGGCACATGCCGATGTAGTAGTAAGACTGGTTGGCCCAGATCGTGTTGGGAAAATCGGTGGTGATCCGGCGCAGAAGCGGGAAGGCCTGGGCGTATTGCCGCGTCTGGAAGTAGGCCATCCCCTGCAAGTAGAGCGATTCGAGGAACAGGTCGCGGTCTTCCTTCTCGAGTTCCTTGCCAGGCTGCTCAAGCGACTTGAGGTTGCGGAGGTAGCCGATCGCTTCCATCTGCTGGCTGCGCAAGAGCGCATGCCTGCCGAGGGCGAGGTAGGCCCGAAACCGGATCGGATCGGTGGGATACTGCTCGACGATCGTCTCGAGAATTTTCCCGCCGCGGTCGTGCTCGCCTGCGTCGAGCAGCTCCTGTCCCTTGCGAAGCAGTTGGATGGCGGCGTAGTTGCCACCCTCTCCCTGCTTCCCGCCCTGCCCCCGGGGCTGGGCCTGGCCGCCCTGTGGCTGCGGCTGGGCCTGGCCATCGGCCTGCCCCTGCTTCGCCTCGCCGCGCGAGCGGCGAGGCCGCTGCGCCTCGGCAGACTGCGAGAAGAGCAACGTCGCCGCGATCGCGACCAATAGCATGCCATTCCGTAGATTCGTCATGTCACTCCTCCGCATCGACGCCGCCTCCGATAGGGAGCCCCATTTCTTCGAGCCGCTGGTGCGCCTCGCTCGACTGGCCGCTCTTGGGATATTTCTTGATCACGCCGCGGACGGACCGCACGTATTTTTCCTTGATCGCCGCATCGCGGTAGAGATAGGCCAGCGCGAGCGCCGCCTCCGGCGCGCGATCCTTGAAGAAATTCTCCACCTCCTTCAGCTGCGACACGGCCGGCTCGAGCTTGCCGAGCTTCGCTAGGCACTCCGCCGTCCAGAAGAGCGTCTGCGGCGGGCTGTCGGCCTGCCGGTAGGAATTGATCGCCTCCTCGTGCTTGCCCGACCACTGGAGCAGATTGCCAGCGAGCAGGTGGGCCTCCTTGGCGGTTTCGGGCACCTTTTGCATCTCGCCGGCGATCGCGAGCCCCTCGCTATTGTCTTTCTCGCTGCGAAAGGAGTGGTGAGGATGGCAGCGCCAGTGGAGATAGCGGAGGGCGGCCATCTTGCCCTTGGCGGCGTCGTTGAAGCCGAGGCAGGCCCGAACTGCGAGGTCGCGGGTCGCGGGCAACTGCGGTCGCTCCCGCATCCAGTCGCAGATCTTTTGCTTCTCGCCGTCGGGCATCTCGGCGAGTTTTAGCTTGCCGAACGTGTTGCCGGCCAGCCCCGCGCCGCCGTTGTTCTCGACGATCTCGTAGATGAGCGCGAGGATGTCGGCGTTCGACATCTTGGCGAAGTCGAGCTTGCGGTAGTATTCGTCGGCCTTCCCCTTGTCGGCGGCGAAGAGGCCGACCCAGCGGCCAATCCGGCGGAAGTCGCCCTCCTTCTGGTAATCGGCGAACTGCTTGTCAAGTCGCTGCGCCCAGGCGGCCTCGTCCCGCTCGTACACGCGGATGTAGTTTGCGGAGGCGATCTGCTGGTCGTCGTTCGTCGGCAGCGCCGCCTGAAACTGGCCGGCCCAATAGCGGTAGAAGGCGTCGCGGTCGTCCTTCTGCACGTCGGTGAACTTACTGTGCTCCTTGATCGCGTTGCGGACCACGGTCCAGTAGTCGGCGTCTGCGGCGACGTCGGCACCCGGCGCCCGCGGGCCGTGCTCGAACGTCTTCACAACCACGTAGAAGTCGCGGAGCTTCTTATTGTCGGGCTTGGTGCGGATGTGATAAGGCATTACCTTCGCGATCGCCGCCATCGCGGCCTCGGGATTCTTCGTGCGAAACTCGACTGCCACCTGCTCGTACCGCTTGATCCCGTCGTCGGCCTTGCCCTGCTTGACGAGGTTTTCGGCGAGGCCGTTGATCGCGGCGGCACCCAGCGGCTCCTTCACGTACTCGGGATCCTCCGAGAGATCGAACCAGGACTTCATCGCCTTCGGCACGTCGCCGCTTTGCATGTGGCACTCGCCGATTCTGTAGTTCGCCGCGGCGGCATACTTCACGTCGTCGGGAAAGAAGTCGAGCACATCCTGGTAGACCCTCAACGCCTCGAACCGCTTCTGCGTCTCCTGCAGTGCGCGGCCCTTCCGCAGGATCGCGTAGGGGGTCACCTTCGACTCGGGAAACTGCACGATGAAGGCGTCGTACTCGGCGACGGCCCGGGGCCATTCCATGGCGGCGAAGATCTTGTCGGCCTTGTCTATCGAGACTCCCTCGAACGTGTCGAGTTTCGCCCGCTCATCCGAGGCCAGGCTGGTTTCCTGGGCCCGAGCCGAACCGGCGGCGAGGCCGAGAGCCAGCACGAAGATCATCCGCGTGTGACTCATGATGCATAGCTTCCTGCAACGCGGAGAATTCAGGCGTGAAAAGGCGACCGGCTGCGTTGCTAGCAGATTTTAGCGCGAACAGCAGAAATTCCGCACAAAAACCGTGCCAACCACAAAATCTAAGTGAGTTGCCAAATTACCAACGGGCGGCTGGCACGCGATCCTTGGCGGGGGCCCAGGGGGAACTTCGCTCGCGGGGTAGGAATATATAGCAAGGGGGAGAAATCGGTTACGTGGCTGGGGGTGGAACGGGCGGGTTGGCAGTCTAAAACTAGGAAAAACAAAAGCATACCCTCGGCTCGGGAAGGCCGCCCGGCGGCGTGAGCCGGCCTTAGTCACGTCCTCGAAGCCCAAGGTTGCCATCGATCCCGAAGATTGCTGCTGGTCCTGTGTATGCTGATGGAAATCCGCGCGATGAAAGGGGTTTTCATGGTTTGTTCACCTGCGATCGTGCGAGCGACGTGCGTCGCTTTGCTTTCGTGCTCCGCGTCGGCGGCACAACTGCCGGAATGGCTCCCCTGGGACCTGGCCGCGCTTCAGTCTCCGCCAGCCGTCGAATGGCTCGATGGCGAGTCGCCCGTGCGGTCGCTCCTCTACGAAGGGGAGCCCTACAAAGATAAGGGCCGACCTACGCGGGTGTTCGCCTGTTACGCGACGCCCGCGAGCATCGAAGCGGACCCCGAAGCCGAGCAGGGCGGGCAACCCGTGCCCGCGGGCCCCTGGCCGGGCATCGTGCTCGTGCATGGCGGCGGCGGCACGGCCTTTCCCGAATGGGTAACGCTCTGGGCTAGGCGGGGCTACGCCGCGATCGCCATGGACCTGGCTGGCTGCGGGCCCGACCCCGAGTCGTCGAAGAAAAACGCCACCGTGCGGCTGCCCGACGGCGGGCCGGGACAGGACCACAAGGACAAGTTCGGCCCGATTACAACGCCTGAGTTCGACGACGACTGGCCCTATCATGCGGTCGCCAACGTCATCCGGGCCCACTCGCTGTTGCGCAGCCTACCGGGCGTCGACCCCGACCGCACGGCGATCACGGGCATCAGCTGGGGCGGCTACACCACCTGCCTCGTCGCCTCCCTCGATGGCCGGTTCCGCGCGGCGGTGCCCGTCTACGGCTGCGGCCACCTCCGCGACAATAGCTGCTGGCTTGGCGAATTCGAAAGGCTCGGGCCCGAGCAGTCGGCGCGGTGGGCGAGGCTCTACGATCCGGCCAACTACCTGCCTGCCTGCCGGGTGCCGATCTTCTTCGTCAACGGCACCAACGACTTCGCCTATCCGCTGGACAGCTTCATGAAGAGCCATGCCGACGTGAAGCACGCAGCCAAGAACGTCCGCATCGAGGTTGACATGAAGCACGGCCACGAGGCGGGCTGGGCCCCGCCGGAGATCGCCGCCTTCGTCGACGCTGCGCTGCTCGGCAAGCCCGCGCTGCCGGTGATCGACGCGCCGGTGGTCGACGGACCGGTCGCGCGTTGCCGCGTCACGGCCGGCGGGCCGGTCGCAAAAGCGGCGCTCCTCTCCACAAGCGACCAGGGGCCGATCAACAAGCTCGTCTGGCAGACGGTGCCGGCCGAGGTGGCCGCCGACGGCACGCTCACCGCGCCAAAGCCTCCAGAGAATGCACGGGCGTTTTTCTTCACGGCCACCACCCCAGCCGGGCTGCAAGTCAGCTCCCCGGCCGTGATCGCGGAAGAGAGGTGACTGGGCCGCACATTCTGCTAGATTTTTTTCTATCGAATTCGCGGCAGCGGCAGCGTCGCTGTTCCCTTGCGGAATCGCAGCCCGTTTCCTTTCGGTAGAAAGACACCCGATGATGACCGCATGCAAGCCCGCCCTGCTGGCGTCGGCCGCACTCCTCCTCCTCGTGTCGCCGGTGCTGGCGGCGGAGACCAAGCCCGGTTCGTTCGCCGACTTCGATGCCCGGGCCAGGGCCGGGGAAAAACTGAACGTGGTCTTCTTCGGCGCGTCGCTCACGTGGGGGGCCAATGCGTCCGACCCGGTCGAGACCTCCTACCGGGCCGTGGTCCGCGACCGCTTCGAGCAGGAGTATCCGGCAGCGCATTTCCGGTTCCGCGACGCGGCCATCGGCGGCACTGGCTCGATGCTCGGCGCGTTCCGGCTCGACCGTGACGTGCTCGCCTACAAGCCCGACCTCGTGTTCCTCGATTTCACCGCCAACGACGGCATCACCTCGACGGATCCCGAGACGCTCGCCTCCTACGAGTCGATCCTGCGCCGGCTGGCGACCGCGGGCATCCCGGTGGTGCAGGTCGCCTTCCCGTTCAAGTGGGACATCGACACCGCCAAACTGCCGGGCATGGCCCGGCTCGCCGCCCATCGTGCGCTGTCCCAGGCCTACCGCAGCGGCTGGGGCGACGCCGTGACCCGGATCTGCCAGGCGGTCGATCAGAAGAAATACAAGATCGAAGACCTGTGGGTGACCGATGGCGTCCATCCTCACGATCTCGGCTACCGCGAGTTCGCCGCGGCTGCCTGGGAGGGCTACCAGGCGGCGGTCAAGGCCAAGCTGGCGCCGCGTGTGCCGCCGCAGCCGCTCCATGCCGGCACCTACCTTACGCTGCGCCGCTTCAGCCTAGCCGACCTGCCGGCGTTGCCGGAGGGGTGGGGCAAGGGGCGGCCCCATCTCACCGCGGTCAACCACGACTGGCTGATGTCGCGCTGGCTCGACGACCTCGTCGTCGCGCGGAACCGCAAGCCCGACGAGCAGGGCAACCCCGGGAAGGAGCCGGGGCCGGTCGAGCCCTTGCGGCTGACCGTGGAAGCGACGTCGATCCTGCTCTTCGGCGAATGCACCGCCGAATCGGTAAAGTTTTGCGTCAAGGTCGACGGCAAGCCGGTGACGGGCAAATGGGGCCAGGCAAAAGACTCCGACCTGTTCGACGGCAACATGTGGAAGACAGGCAACGGCTTCATGCTCTATGAGGTCGCCCGCGGCCTCGATCCGAGCGTACCGCATCTGGTGGAGATCGAGCCGGTGTTCGACGAGGCCAAGGCCCAGGAACTGAAGCTCGAAAGCATCTGCGTCGCCGGCGGCAGGGCCGCCGTCACGATCGCGGAGAACCATTGATCTGATCCGGCGTGCCTATTCGTCGAGGTCGATGTCCAAATCGTCGCCCGCACCGGCGTCGAGCTTCTTCTCCATGTCGAACTCGGGCTTGCCCTTGGGGCCGGAGTCCGCCGTGAACCGCAGAATGCCCCAGAGATCCGGATGGAGTTGCGATTCGATCGGCTCGTCCGAGAGCATCTGCGTCTGGGTGTTGGCCCAGTAGGCTCGCGCGAGGACCTCGCTGCCGTCCGGCCCGCTGGCGAGGATGCCCCAGTCGAACTTGTAGGGCACGTCCGGCACGATGGTGAGCCCGAGCGACTTGAGCGGAATGACGGCCTCGACGCAGTAGCTGTTTTCCGAGGACCGGGCCGCCAGAGGCAACTCCGGCAGTTTCGCCACGCGGTCGAACGCCGACCGGGCCACCTGGGTCTGCGTCTCCCACGCCTCGTCCGGCTTGGAGCCAGGCGCGTTGGGCTGGTAAATCACGGCCGTCGGCTCCTTGCCCATGAGGGTCATGAGCAGGCGGGTGTCGCCCACCGCCGGCTCCTTCCGCTGCAGATCGGCCTTCGGATCCAGCCCGATCTGCAGGTCGACTGCGGCGCCCGTCTTGAACAGCCGCCGCCAGTCGTTGCCGGTGTTCAAGAACGGCCCCGCCCGGCTCGCGGTGAAGCAGACGTAAAGGTTAAGGTCGTCGTAGGTCATGGCGAGCGACACGTCCCGGCCATCGAGCGCGGCGCTCTTGAATTCCCACTCGGCGGGATCGCCGTCCACCGAGACGGGCGTCTTGCGCCGGCGGCACTCGATGATCCTCGCCGCCTCGTAGAGCTGCCGCGACTGCACTCCCCGGTCCCACTCGAGGGCTTTCTGGATGTCCTGCTTGGTCACCGTGATCGTGCCCCCGAGCCGCTTGAACTGCTCGAAGCCCTCCACCTCCAACACGCTGATGTGGTTGTGGCCAGCCACCGCGTAGAACTTCCCGTCCCTTCTGCTCTTGCAGAAATAGCCACTGAAGTGCTCCTGCCCAACAGTGATGTCGCTCAGGTCGAGCCCGCGATCGTGCTCTCGCATGCTCCATGGCTTGGGGCCCGGCCCGAGTTGGTCTTGGAAGACGCGGCCAGCGAGCAGGCCGTCGGCCGTCCAGATGTGCCAGGTGCCGCAGTTGGTGTTGGTGACAAAAAACTCTCCGAGGTCGCCCGCCGTGGCGGTCTCGTGGCCCACAACGTCGAGCTGCGCCACCGTCTGCCCCGGATACCACGGCGTCTTCGCCTGATTGACCGCGTGCACGCCCCAGCCTTCGGTCGGGTGGGCCCAGACGGCCTTCCCGCCGTCGTCGACGGCGGCCATGGTCGTCTCGCCGACCACGAAGAACCTGCCGTCGTCCATCCGCACCACCCTAGATTCGAAGGCCTTGGGCTTCCGCTCGTAGACCGGTGCGCCGCTTGCGAGGATCTCCTTCACCTCGTAGCGGAATCCTGACGAATCGACTCCGAGCGTCTCGTCGAACCGGCCGGGCGACGCCGACCGCTTACCCCGCTCGAAAAACTCCACCTCGTCGGGCTGCGGGGCCCCGTCGCCGCTGCGATCGCTCCAGACGAAATCGACTTTGCCGAGGGCCTGCCGGCCAAGTTTTTCGAAGATGGCCGACGTCCGCAGCAGCGGGAAACTGCCGGCATCGCCCATCGCCGCTGCGCACTTGAGCCTGTCCTTCTCGTAGAGGTAGACGATCCCCACCGGCTGCCCGGTGAACATCGGCTGCGTCACGAGGTAGAGGCGATCCTTGACCTGGATCGGCTGCTCGCCGGCCGGCGTGTCTCCCTGCCAGAGCACGTTCTTCAGGGACGTTTTTCCGGTCTTCCAGTCGAGGGCAAATTCCAGTCCATGGCTACCACCGCCGGTGGTGTAATACAGTCGCGACGGGTCATAGGGATCGAGGCAGCCACCGCCGCCGTAGTTCGTGTTGCCGAGCAGATCCTTCTTGAACGTGCCGTCCACGCCCCAGATGCTGACCCGCTTTGGGGAATAGTCGCACTCCGCCACCCAGAGCTGGTTCTTCTCATCCACGGCGAGATCGACGGCCACCCCGGTGTTGCTTGCGAACCGTTTTGGGTTGTACGGCCCCACAATGCGTCCGCCGGGCGTGCCGATCGTCCGCAGCGGCTTGCCAGCCGAGTCGAAGACGCGGATAACGCGCTGATCGGCCGCGCTGTCGAAGACGAAGAGTTCGCCTGCCCTGCCAAACGTGATCGCCGTGGGCTGCCGCACGTCGAGCGAAAGCGGCGTGAGCTTACTCCCCTCGACGTCCACCTTCACGACCTTGCCATCGGAGATGCCGTGGAGCGTGCCGTCCGGCGCGAAGGCGAGGTCGCCGTAGGAATTTGACCCCCAGGGAAACGGGATCTCCTTCACGAGCTTCTTCGTTTCCAAATCGTAGACCTCGATCCGCTGGGTCGCCAGGATGTCGGCCGCGGGATCACTCCCCGCGGGCTTGAGCACCGCCACGCCGTAGATGCGGCAGCGGGTCGGATCGAGGTCGGAGCCGCCGCGGTCCGCCCGCACCCCGGTGGCGGAAGGACCCCTCCACATCCACTGTTCCCGCACCCGCATCCGGATCGCCCGCGTGTTCACCTCGCGGCCGAAATCGACGGAGCCGTCGATGTAGCGGGCCAGGCTGTTGTTCGGCGCGGGCTGGGCGTAGTCCCGCAGTTTCTGCTCGTAGGTGGCGAGTTTCTCCCAGCCCTTCTCCGCCTGCATGTCGGGAGAGCCGTCGCCCGTCCAGGCGTCGATGTCGGTGAACCGGCCGTCGATCTCCTTGATGGCGAGCCCCCGGACCGGCTGCGGCTTCTCCCACTCCATCATGTAGATGCCGGGATTCTCGGGAGTCAGCGGCTTCTCGCGCTTCGCATCCCATTCCCCCTCCCGCGTGACCTTGCCCGAGTTCACGCTCACCTTGCAGGTGGGAAAAAGGTTCTCGAACCGCCGCTTGAGGATCTTGAGGCCTGAGAGCTGGGCGAACCACGCGTCCTTGCCCGTTTCCCTGCCACCGGCGCCCGCGTCGTCAAGGCCCAGGCCGGCGGCGTCGAGGCTCGCCCCTCCCTCGTCGCCCAGAAGCGCGTCGTCGAGTTCATCGAGCCCCTTGTCGAAGCTCAGGCGGATGGCCCGCGTCACCGTCTTCTCGGGCGCCGTCACGACGGTCCAGCCCTTCCCCTTGCCGGCGTAGATCCGCTTCCAGTCGCCATCCTTGTTGGGATTCGGGGGATAGGCCGCGCCGGGCTTCAAGACGCTGATGACCATCTGCAGCTCCTGCGTCTCGGGCAGCGGAAACACAAAACTGCCGAGTGGGGATTCGTTCTTGAGCGCAACCACGATGTGCTGCCGGGCCGCCGGCTGCTTGGCGGTCTCGAGGTGTGTCAGGCCCTTCGACCCCGGGGGCGTTCCGGTCAGCCGCAACAGCCCCAGGAAATCGCCGCGGCGGTCGGGCGTGAACATGTTTGCGTTCTGCAGCTTCGGATACTTCGGCTCGCAGTTTTCCATATCGACGTCGGAGGCCGCGAACGCGTTGCCGAGCCAGGTTTCCGCCTTTGCGTTCACCGCGACGTAGAGTTTGCCGTCGCGCACCGCCATTCCGACGGTGCCGCGTTGTCGCGTCGACGTGCCGCGCAGCTCGACGAGCGTATCGAGCTTCTTCTCCGGCAGCGTGAACCGCCAGACGGAATCGACCGGCGGACCCGAGGGCATTCCGTAAAGATACTTGCCGTCGGTGGCCAGGAAGGCGAGCCCGCCCAAGCCACCGTGACCCCAGCTCTTGTGGCCCTCGAGATCGCACTCGATGAGCGCGACGCCGCTCTCGGCGCCGGGCGCGCCGATGAAGACCCGGCCGTCGCCCACGGGACACACGGGCCTGGGCGGGGTGTGGTCGGCCAGCCAGCCGCCCGACCCGCTCTCGCCGTTGAACCACGGCGAGTTTTCCTTCGTCACCGTGGTCACGTTGGGATACGGGGTCAGCTGGTATTTCAGCCGCAGCCCGGGGTGAGTGATCGCCTTCCACGTGTAGGTGCCCGGCAGCACGAAGGCCCCCGACTCGTCCTTCAGGTCCCAGCCCACACTCTGCTTGCCGGCCTCCATCTTCAGCCGCGCGGGAAAATTCCGCACCCGTCGGCCGTCGCCGCCCTCGACGGCCATCGACACGATCCGCTGCTCCGGCAGCGTGAACTCAATCGCCAGCGGCGGCGTGTCGCTCACCGCCTTCACCTGCGGCACCTGCGCGTCGCCCACGCCTAGGTCGGTGAACACCTGCAACCCCTCGATCGATCCCCACCGTTCGCCCCGTTCGGTCGACTCCGCCACGAACCTCAGCCCCCGCGTCTTGACCGGCGGGAACCAGAGCCACCGCAACCCGGCTTCCGACCGCGGATCCTGCTTGATCCGCGTCCAGTCCTGCGGGCCGGCCACGGTGGGGTTGATCCCGGCGGGACCCTTGTAGACATACACCTTGAATGCCTTGAAGTTTGACGCCAAGAGCAGGCCGGTCACCTCCCGCGGCTCGTCCCACGAGACGACAAACCAGGCCGGATCGATGTCGCTCACCGGTGGACGCGCCACACGGCCGGTGGTGTCAGGGCCGTGGCTCTGCCAGGCTCCCGAGCCGGCCACGATGTTCGCCGCCTTGAAGTAGACCGGCGGACTGAACATCGAGTAGGCGATGTGCTCCGCCTCGCCGTTGGCGAGGCCTTCGGGCACGACGTTGTGCAGCCGCGGCTTCATGAGCCGCAGGAACGTGAAGCGGCTCCACTCGCCCCATGATTTCTTGACGGTGCAGAGAAACGCCTGCGATTCGCCCGCCACGGTCGCCAGCCGCCAGCCCGATTGTTGCGGCGGAAACGTCACCTCCACCCAGTTCGCCGCCTGGGCGGGATCCGCCGGCAGCGATGCACCCGGCTTCAGATACTGCAAGGTGCCATTCTTCTGGAAGAGCAACGAGCCAAACTTCACCGGCTTCTTGAGCACCACGAGATATTGGATCTGCTTGGCTTTCTCCGGGGTGCTGGCCGGCTCCGCCGCCCACGGCCCACCCGCGGCCACGCCGAGCGTGGCAAGGATGGCGTTCTTAAAGTCCCCCTCGGTCTCCTTGCCGTCGACCCACGCCTTGCAGGCCTCGAGGTCGATGTCCTTCGCCTTGAGTGCCACCCCCAATTCCGGCCCGCCGGTAGCTGGCGGCGCCGCCAGGGCGGCCGACACGGTGCCCACGATCGCGAACACAGCAGGCACCAGACGCTTTGCGATCATCATCGTAGAGACTCCAAGTAGGCAAGGAGATCGGCGGCCTGTCCGGCAGACAGGTCGCGGAGCAGCTGTTCGGGCATGAGCGAGGTGGGCAGCGGCTCGAGTTCGTCGATCGTCGCGGCGGGCAGTTCAGCGAGTGTACCCGCGGCATCGACGATCGATAACGTCTCGTCGGTTCGCTTCACGATGAGGCCGCTGACGGTTCTGCCGTCCTCCGTGACGGCCAGCCAGGTGCGGTATTCGGGGGCGATCGTCTTCGACGGCTCGAGCAGGCTCTCGAGGATTTTTTGGCGGTCGAGCCTGGCCCCGACGCGGTCGAGCGCCGGGCCAACCGCGCCCCCCTGTCCGCCGACGGCATGGCAGGTGCGGCACTGCACCGCTGCCGACTTGGCGAAGAGCCGACGGCCGCGGTCGGCGTCGCCGGCGATGGACAGAAGCGCCTGCGGATCGATGGCCGTGCCCAACCGCCGCACTCGCCGCTCCGGCGGCAGATAACGCTCCAACAAGCCGACGACGGCCGGATCGGCGGACGACGCGGCGTCAAGCACGAACTCGCGGGTGGCCGCGGGCAAGCTGCCGTCGGCCACCGCGTCGGCGAGCGTCGCCGCGCGGCCCGTCGATGCGAGCAGTTCGGTGAGCAGTCGTCGCCGATCGGCGAGCCGACTTTCTGACCGCACGGCGGCCTTTTCCAGCCGCTTTTTCTCTGCCGCCGCGAGGTCGGCTTCGTCGGGCCGCTGCCGCTTTGCTTCGGCCGCGATACCCAGGCCGATCTGCCACCGCTCGCGGGGCGCGTCGGCACTCTCGCGGGCCAGCGCCGCCGCCTCGTCGAGCGTGACGAGCTGGGCGACGAGCCGCCGGTCGATGAAGTCGGCGGGCAGCGATGTGATCCACTCGCGGACGAGGGCGGGCCCCGCCTCGTCGACGAGTTCGACGCCGATGTGCGGCATCCGCCCGGGGCCGGTCGTCGCCATGCGATACCAGAGCGTCGAACGGTGGGGCTCTCCAGGCACGATCACGCGGGCCTCGGGGATCGCGAAGTCGCCCCGCGCCGGCCGCATCCCGAGCACCTCCAGATCCCCGGTGGCGATCTCCGTGTTGAGATGGACGTGCGGCACGCTGCCGCCGCCAAAGCGGTGGCAGCCGGCGCAGTTGGTGTGCAAGTAGGCCCGCGCCCGCGCGTCGAGCGAGGCGGTGCGATCGTGTGGGTCAGGGAACCGCGGCAGCATGTCCTCGGGCCCGGGCCGCTGGATGGTGGCGAAGGGGTCGTCCTCAAGATTCGGTTTGATGACGACGTCCTCCAAGAGGCCGCGGGCGCGGAATTCGCGGAGCTGGTTCACCGGCTTGCCGCCGCCCGCTGCAGGCACGTCGCTGTTGAGCTGGGCGACGTCGAAGGCCAGCGTCGTGCCGGCCCACTCGTTGTGGCATCGCTGGCACTCGTTGCGGCCGAGAAACCGCCAGCTCTGCTCCCGCCTGCCGCCCGGCGCGGCGTCATCGACGATCGCAAGCGGCAGGCTTTTCCCCTCCGCTGCGACGAGGTCGGCGTCGGTGCCCGCGTCGTTCCAGGCATAGGAATAGCCGTGCCAGTGGCGGCCGTCGAAGTGGAGCAGCTGCGTTTCGAGCTTGCGTTGGCTCTTCGGGTCGCCCGCCCGCATCTCGATCGAAAACGTCTTGGCAAGCACGGTGCCCGGCGGATAGCCGAGCTTCGTGGTAAACATCGACCCCTGCACGGGCGCCTTGCCAGGATTGAACTTCACACTGCCCGTGCCGGGAAGGCCGATGAACCGGCGGGACGTCGCATGATCGGCCCAGGCCTCGGCCGCGACCTCGAAGGGAGTGACGCCGGGCATCGGTTCCTGTCGCGGCGTGTCGGCAAAGAGGCCGGTCTCGGAGAGCTGCTCCGGAAACACACCCGCATCGGCCACCTCGTCGTTCGGCAAGAGCTCGTGGATCGAGCCGTCGTCGTAGTCGAGGATGAAGAGCTCGCCGGCGCGATCCTCGGCGAAGGCGATCACGCGGATCGTGGGGGCGACGAGGTCGACCAGCGGCCCCGGCCCGTCGCCGGTCGTGCCGATGCTCCACACTCGGCGGGTCACCCAGTCGCCGAACACGTAGCGGCCGAAGAGCTCGGGAAATTTCTTACCACGGTAGACGTAGCCGCCAGTGACCGAGGCTCCGGCCGTGTGCGGCACCTCGCACCAGGCCTTTGCGACCGGCGCCGGCCCCCGCGGCCAGTCGGGATGGATCGGGTTGCTCCCCTCGACGAGACTCCAGCCGTAGTTCTCGCCCGACTTCACGCGGCAGACGAGCTCCCACACCTCAAGCCCGACGTCGCCGGCCCAGAGTTCACCCGTCTGGCGATCGAAGCTCATCTTCCAGGGATTGCGGTTGCCGAAGGAATAGAGTTCGCCGCGGGCTCCGGGCACGTTCACAAGCGGGTTGTCGGCGGGGATGGAGTAGCCGCGATCGGGATCCGGATGATCAACGTCGATCCGCATGATCGAGGCCCGCAGGTCGGAAACGTCCTGGCCGGTCTTGTGAGGATCTTCCGGAAAATGATCCGCGCCGTCGCCGGCCGACACGTAGAGCATCCCGTCGGCGCCGAAGGCGATGCAGCCGCCGTTGTGACCGCCGGACGGCCAAGCGATCACCTCCACCTCGCTTGCCGGATCGACCCGCGGCACGCCGCCGTCGTCGATCACCGTCAGCCGCACCACCCGCGTGCCATTTGGAAAGGGCGCCCGCGACTCGTCGCGATAGCCGACTGTGTAACAAAGAAAACAAAAGCGGTTGGTTGCGAAGTCGGGATGAAAGACGAGATGAAAGATGTTCCACGGCCTGAGCGCATCCGCGGCGGACCGGTTCGCGTTGAGCCGGTTCACCAGATCGCCGATGTCGAGGAACAGGTCAGGCCGGCGACAGTCGCGATCGGCCGGCAACGAGTAGGCCTTGCCCCATTGCTCGGTGACGAAGAGCCGGTCGCTGCCGGGGGCGAAGGCCAGCGAGGTTGCGGCCCCGAACCGGACGTGCTCGTAGACTTTTCGTGAGCGATAGGGGAGCGGCGGCTCGGGCGTGCCCTTCACCCGCGAGGCCGTCCAGGTCACCGGCGCGGCACAGGCGGGCAGCATGAGCCAGACAACCGCGACCGCCGCGGCGGCAAAGCGGATGACCGCGCTCGCGCCACGGACATGGTGGCCGACGCCATCGATCCAGGCACGATATTTTCCGGAGGTCTTCTTCATAGCTCGTTCATGGCTCGCCACATCCACCGTCGTGCGAAAGGCTACCGCATGAAGATTAGCCGCGACCAGCGAAAAACGGTGCCAGCCATCGTTTTCAACGATACTCCGCGCGGCCCCAGGTGGCGGCCCGTTCCCAGACATTGATGGTAAGCGGTTCGTCGGGATTGCGAATCTCCACCATCTGTTCCCTCCGCATGCGGCCGGTCGCATCGGCCCAGATCACCTGCCAGACCGCGGCCAGCACGTCGCCGCTCTGCGGCGGGTCGTCGTCGCAGCCGAGGAGCGACCAGGGAATCGCGTATTCCATGGTGTAGCCCTTGCCGTCGGCATCGGGGACAAAAACCCCCTGGAACCCGGGGGGATTCACCACCGTTTCGTTGAACAGCATGCTGTAGTTGATCGTCAGGCACGGCGTCTTGGTGGGAGCGTGGAACCACATCGTCAGGTGCGTTAGCTTCGGATTCTTGGCCGCCTGCTCCTGCTCCGCCGAAGGGGCGATCCGCCGCTGGGTGTAGTAGCTCCCGCAGTTGCCGCGGACGGGCCAGCCCATGTGCCGATCGGTCGACACCCGCACCTGCACGGCGCCGCCCCGCCAGCCCCAGGCTGCGTCGATCTCCGGGTCGATGATGCTCCGCAGCGGCATCCGATCGCCGACATGGGCGGCGATGTAGAGGCACTCCTTGTCGTACATCATCCGTCCGTCGGCCCGCTCCGGGCAGGCGGGGCTGCCGTCGTGGGTTCCGCTGAAACCGGGCGCGTCGGCCCATTCGTCGAGGTGGCCGTCGATCGTCATTCCGGCCGGGGCGCGGTGCACCGCGATCGCGGCCTGCCGCGCCGGGCCGTAGTGCCGCATCTCCTCCGATGCCGGAGTGCCAGATTGCGGGATGCCGACGTCGGCCGGCAACGTGCGGACGAACCGCTCGGGCCGGAAGTTCATGGCCGCCGGCTTAGCATGTGGCGCGGAAGGAAACCGGGCCGCCTCGCCGGCGACGAGCCGTCGCGGCAACCGGATCGCCTCCTGTGGGCGGCTCGGCGAGGTGATGACGGCGCCGTCGTAGACCTGCACTTCGGTGACGTTGCCCTCCCCGACGCTGACGGCGAACTCGGTGCCCAGGTCGAGCACGTGGGTCGTGGGGGTTCGAACGACGAAGCCGCTTTTGCCTTCGGGCATCCGCACGACGACATTGCCGTCGTACAGCGTCGCCGACAATTCACCCCCGAGATCGATTTCGCCCGGCCCCTCGAACACGACGACGACGCCGTTTTTGAGCGTGAGTTCCACCGCGCCGCCGCCGAGCGTAATCCGGCCCGCGTCGAGGGGCTGCCCGATCGCCAGCGGCCGCTCGCCTTCGGCCGGCAGGAGGAATCGCGTCTGCGTGACGATGGCGATGGGTCGTCCGGCGGCCGCCGGCCCGCGCGGACCAGCTAGGGTCGCGATCAGCATCCAGGCGGCCACCGTCGCAGCTCCCGCCATCGCGGCGGCCGCGAGAAATGCCGCCGCCCCGCGGATCGGCGGCCACCAGTTGGCCCCGTGCTCGTCGGAGCGGGAGGACAGCGGCCGCGCGGGAGCTAGGAGCGTCGCATAGTCCCAGTGCAAGACGGTGTGCAGTGCGCTCAACTCGCGAAAGACCCGCCGGGCGGGCTCGCCGCGGTCGAGGAGTTCGCGCAGCCGGCGTTCGTCCGCTTCTGAAAGCATGCCGTCGGCCAGCGCGTTGAGCAGCGCGGAGAGTTCGTCGTGCTCGCGTTGCGAGAGGGCGTTGGCCGGCGTATCGGGCCGCGCATTCATGGCATGGACTCCTCGGCGAGCGTGCGGCTGATGCAATCGAGCAGATTCTGACGCATGCGTCGCAGCCGGTCGGAGAGCGTCTTGAGGCTCAAGCCGAGTGCCGCGGCCATCTCGCCGACCACGGCCTGCGGTTCGTAGCGGCGCACGAGCAATTCGCGTTGGGCGGGGGGGAGTTTCTGGAGGCAGGTGGCCAGCGCCATGCGGCGGGCCTCGAGGACGGGATCGTCCCTGGCGGCGTCGTCGGCGAGGAGTTTCGCGAGGTCCTCGTCGAACACGAATCGCAGCCGCTTGCGGCGCTTGAGTCCGGCGAGCGTCTGGAACCGGGCGATCGCAAACGCCCACGGCAGAAAATCGCGCGTGGAATCGAATTCGGCGGCCTTCTTCAAAAGCACGAGATTCGTCTCCTGGAGGATGTCGTCGGCGTCGGCGGGATTCCAGACCAGTGAGAAGATGTAGGCATGCAGCCGCCGCTGGTGCTTGGTGAGAAGGGCGACAAAATCGTCGGAGGCTGGCATGGCGGGGGC
>Ga0114966_10002030_pt1 | contig 18240 bp, 18 predicted proteins | sample M_130207_XF_Meta_FD_87029 | JGI IMG/M metagenome (GOLD analysis project Ga0114966, IMG submission 87029) | Freshwater microbial communities from Lake Montjoie, Canada to study carbon cycling - M_130207_XF_MetaG | ecosystem: Environmental > Aquatic > Freshwater > Lake | place: Lake Montjoie...
CCACTGAGTCTCGAATACACCATATCCGCCATCACGCCTAAACGACCGTGATGCGCTTCAAGGGTCAGCATTGCCGCAAAATTTAGATTCGAAATGACGTCTCTTGCATGGTAGTCGACCGAGGCAAGCTTTCTCTCTCCGTAAGCCACGCTGCCCCCAACGTTAGTGACCCAAATATAAGGCGTGACTGCGCCTCGCCACTCGTTCGTCACCTGTGGAATGGTCTGAACACCCTCGGCCGCCTGAGCAGGCATTACGGCTAGGGAGCTGGCTAAGAGAGTCAGAGCAGAGATAATGTTTTTCATTTGAGTTCTTAAGCTGTTTTATTGTGCAAGGTATGACTGCGGCAGGTACGGCTTTGTCATTGTGCAACATATAACTGAGATATATACGACTTGGTGTGGGGCCCGCCGTCTACCATCAAGGCCGCCCCATTCACATACGACGCTCGGGGTGAGGCTAAAAACACGACCACGTTGGCGATGTCAGAGGGCACTCCCCACGTTTGCCCTTTCGGCACCGAGACAGTTTCAAGCTTGTCGCGGTTGGCAATAGCAGAATCCGCTTGCCATTGACCACCAGAGGCTTGACTTTCCCATAGACGAAAGCGTTCTTCGGATTTGACCACACCTGGGATCACGCAGTTCACTCTGATGCCAAATTCTGCTAATTCTGTTGCTAAATCGACAGAAAAACGCACTTCTGCGGCCTTTGCAGGGCCTGTGCAGCTTGAGCCGGGCGGAAAATTACCCCGAGTGGCGGTGCGCCCAGAGATGTTGATAATGGACGGAAAGCTTGATTGTTTGAGCAAAGGCAAGGCGCGTTGCGATACGCGAAATTGAGCAAAAAAGTTGATCGCCATGCCATCTTGCAGTTCGTCGTCAGTGACAGTGGCGAAGGGTTTATAGATGCCAGTGCCGGCGTTATTGACCAAAATATCGAGTCGCCCAAAGCGCGCTTGGATATGAGCGATCAACTTATCGATATCCGCAAGCTTGGTCATATCAGCCTGCACGGCTTCAATTGTGCCGCCGTTAGTCGACGAATTTGACGCAACCGCCTCATCAAGTTTGCTTTGGCGACGTCCGCAAATCACCACGTGCGCACCTTCGTCGGCAAACGCTTGTGCGGTGGCCAGACCAATGCCTTCACTGCCACCGGTGACACAAACGACTTGCCCTGCTAGATCTAACTTCATTGGTTATCTCACAATTTTTGTTAGAGAAAAGGGATTTTCGCGACTCGAGCCACGCGCGTGCTTAATCCACCTTGATATTTAAGCGACGAATGATGTCGCCGAAACGTTTGATTTCGGTTTGTGTGAAGGCTGCAAGTTGCTCGGGTGTTGAATACTGGTACTCGGCACCTTGAGTAATAATCCCCTTTTGAATCTCAGGGCGCGACAACACATTTTTTGCTGCGGCATTCATCAGATCGATGGTTTCTTTTGGTGTGCCTGCACGCGTAAACAAGGCAAACCACTGTGAAATTTCAATATCTTTAAAGCCAGCCTCTGCAAAGGTTGGCACATCAGGCATTGTTGTTGAGCGTTTTGCACTAGCCACTGCAAGCACTTTGATTTTGCCTGATTGATATAGTGCCGAGGCTGAAGCGACACCCACAAATGAAAGTGCAATCTGCCCAGCGGCAACATCGCCGATGGCTGGCGCGTCGCCTTTGTAAGGCGCATGCACCATATCAATCCCCGACGCCGCCTTAAAAGCCTCGCCTGCTAAGTGACCGGTCGAGCCTACACCGCTACTCGAAAATGCCAACTTACCGGGATTTTTTTTGCCGTAGGCAATTAACTCGGCAATGTTATTAATGCCGAGACGCGTATCGACCGATAGCGTCAGGGGGACGAAGCCAACCATACTAATTGGCGCAAAGTCTTTCACCGCGTCGTAGGGCAACTTAGGGTAAAGCGTTGGATTTGTACCATGCGTGGCGCTATTGCCAGTCAAGACGGTATAGCCATCGGGTGCAGATTTTGCAACAAAAGTGGCGCCGACAATACCGTTTGCGCCGGTTTTGTTTTCGGCAACGATCGTACCTTTCAGTTCAGTGGCCATGTGTTGCGCCATCAGGCGCGTCAGATAGTCGTTGGCACCACCCGCAGCAAAAGGCGAAATAAACTGAATGGGCTTGTCCGGAAACGTGGCAACGGCTTGTGTCTGCGTGAGCATCAAAGCCAGTGCTAAGCCCGCGACAGCGGCAAATCTTTTAAATACATTGGTCTGGCGGTGGTTCATCTTGGTCTCCGGTGCTGCGCCTGCTCAGTGGCCGATGCGCATTTGTTTTAGTGGTAACGGGTCAAGTGTAAGCACTTTTGCTTTAGTTCATGGTCTCCGCTTTAGTTCAATATATTCCATAATATGGAATATTTCATCAAGTATGATGCGTGGCTTAGGTTCGCCATCGCTTAGGATATCGATCGCGCTTGGCCTTTGGCGTTTTATCACGACTACCCTTGGATTAGCGATATGCAGCAAGTGTCAAACACCCATCTCATTCTTGAACGCGCCCGCACGGCCGTGGCGCTGAACCGCACGCCCGGTTATCACTTCTGTGGCAACTTCTTTAACCTGCTGTTTGACGACGTCGATAACCAGCATTCGATCGTGCATATGGACCCTGCCGTACAGTGCGCCGATCAAGATGGCCAACTTAGCATGACCGCCTTTGCCATGCTGGCCGACATGGGGTTAGCCACTGGCATTCGTTTTGGCTTAGAAAAAACAACCCGCTTGGCGACCGTGTCGATCAGTTTGCAGCTTACCGGGGCGCCCAGATTAGGACGTGCAACGGCCTCGAGCAAATCGCAGGGCTTTATTCAAGGCGCGAGCGCACAGCAAGGCTTAAGTCAAGCGCGTATTACCGCCGGTGGCGAGTTGGTGTGTATTGGGCATGGCGCTTTTATGATCTTGCCGGTACCCGGGGGCAAAGTTTTGGATCCGATTCCCTGGGTTGAAACCAAGCCACCCCAGAACCCATCCTTAGATTTGTCAACGCTGAGCGAAGACGAGGCCTGGGTGTTAACGCGGGTTGAACAAGCCATCGAAAAAACCAAGCAAGACGGCGGAAACTTTGTCACGCATTTCTTGGGACTGTATCCGGTTGTACAAGAGACTGGTGCGCACGTCGTCATCGAAAACGGTGCGCATATCGCCAATCGCGTTAAGCACGTACAGGGTGGGATTGTGCTGGCGTTGGGCATGGAAACTGCCTCTGCGGCCTTGGGCATTGACTGGATGCTGTCGGGTGTGACGGCAACCTATATCAGCCCCGGCGAAGGCGAAACGATTTCAGCGGCGTCAACGATTGTGCACCGTGGGCGCATGACCGCAGTGGTGAGCACACAGGTCATCAACAGCACGGGGCGCAAGGCGCTCGAAGTGATTACGACCCACGCTCGCAGACCGTAGTCGCATAATCTACCCTCCACCGATGCCACTTTTACTCACTGATCACTCATGAAACTGACTGACCTTATCACCCCCGTCGCCCTTATCGATCTACCTCGCATGCAGCACAACATTGAGCGAATGCAAGCACAAGTCGCGAGTTTGGGTGCGACCTTCAGGCCCCACGTGAAAACGTCAAAATGTGTGCAGGCCACTGAGGCGCAAATTCAAGCCGGTGCGCAAGGTATCACGGTATCGACAATCAAAGAAGCTGAACAGTTTTTTGCCGCTGGGATTCGGGATATTTTGTATGCGGTGGGCTTGGCGCCTAATAAACTCGCAGCGGCAGCGGCACTGATAGGCAAGGGCTGTGATCTCAAAGTGTTGACCGATAGCGTGCAATCAGCACAGGCAATGGCAGCCTTTGCCAAAGCGCAGGGGCTCAATTTCAAGGTACTGATCGAAATCGATACAGATGATCATCGTTCGGGGATCAAGCCCGAGTCAGCAGCACTGTTAGCGGTGGTGCAGGCTCTTGAGTCACCAGCCTGCGAGATTGTTGGGGTGATGACGCACGCGGGCTCAAGTTACGACTTAAATACGCCCGAGGCACTGATTGCCATGGCAGAACAAGAGCGCGCGGGCTGCGTGCGCGCAGCTGAACGATTGCGCCAAGCTGGGTTTGCTTGCCCGATTGTGAGTATCGGATCAACCCCCACGGCCCTGTCAGCAAAAAACCTTGAAGGTGTGACCGAGGTGCGGGCGGGCGTGTATGTCTTTTTCGATTTAGTGATGCATAACATCGGCGTGTGTACAAAAAACGAAATTGCACTCAGCGTGTTAACCAGTGTGATTGGTCATCAAGAAGAAAAAGGTTGGGCCATTGTTGACGCGGGCTGGATGGCCATGAGTCGTGATCGCGGTACACAAAAGCAAACGACTGATTTCGGCTATGGTCAAGTTTGCGAGCTCAGTGGACAGGTGCTTGAGGGGTACACCATTAGTGGTGCTAACCAAGAGCACGGCATTGTTTCGCGTGCTGGGCAACCCGATTTAGAAATCGCCAAGCGCTTTCCGATTGGTACGCAATTTAGAATTTTGCCTAATCACGCGTGCGCCACGGGGGCTCAGTTTCCTGAGTATCAAGCGCTTGACGCGCAAGGCACCGTTCAAACCTGGAGCCGTTTTTACGGCTGGTAGATCGATCATTGTGAAAGGCTCGCCCAACGTGCAGTAGGGCTTCATTTAGCCATCGCGATGATTACGAATTGATGCCTGTTTAAGTGCAGGGCAAACTGCTCTCTTGTTTATATTAGCAAGAGGTGCAGTGTGTCTGTTCAGTCTTCAAATCTATCAGTCAAGTTATCTTTGCAAGGCCTGGCACGGCAAGCCGGGCAAGGCATGACCGAATACATCATCATCGTCGCCTTAGTCGCGGTGGCTGCAATTGCGGTGTATCAATATCTTGGGCAAGTGCTGCGGGCTCAAACTGCGGCTGTCGCAAAAGAGCTCGCTGGTGAGGATGGCACCCAGCAGTCGCGCGCGGCACAGTCTGCTGCAGAATCGGCAGCCACCCAAGCTGCTGCAAAGTCTTTGAAGGATTTCACTGGCAATGTAGGGGGTTCGGCTCGATGAGCAGGTGGCTTCACAGTTTGCCGAGCGCCTCTGCAACCCTACAACGCCAGCAAGTTGTGCCCTGGCAGGTGTTTGGCCAGGCCGGTCAAGCACTGCCTCTGGGCTTGATGCTGAGCGCTGTGGTGCTGGTCGCTTGGGTACTGTCCTTAAACTTAGGTCGGTTGGTGCACAACAAAGCTTCGCTCTTACGGGCGACAGACGCAGCGGTCTATTCAGCTGCCGTGGCGCAGGCACGCGCTTTGAATCTTCATGCGTACTTAAATCGCGCTCAGCTCGCCCAGCAAATTGCGATGGCGCATTTAATCACCATGGCCTCGGCTCAACGCTATCGTGCGACCCTTGCACGCCAAGCCAGCCGGTTTAACCCACCAGTAAGCCTGATCGGAATGCTCTTTGGCCCGCAATACGCCGCGGCATATGTAGCCGCCAAGGCGGGTGGTCTTGGCGATCAGGTGGCCTTGGCTCAGTTGTCTAAAGCTTTTCATCGTCATGACGAGGTGATTCATCGAGTGATTGAGCAGGTTCGAGGCGAGCAAATCAAACGTCTAAGCAGCCACAGACAACACGTGCTTGAGCAGGTGTTGGTGCAAAACGTTGGGGCCAGTGGTTCGAGTCTAACCGGTACGACGTTAGCTGAACTCGGGCTCGAAGCAAGCATCACGGTTGATGGTTTGCCAGGCTTTATCTCGCGGTTTTCGAGCGCAGAGGCCAACTGGCAGGCACTTTTAAAGCGTGTGTCAAAACAATATGGCTTTTTAAACGATCGTCATCACACGACCCGCAATGTTTGGGCGGTGAACCTTCGATGCCCTCACAAACGCCATGAGCTACGTCGCAAAGGCTCAACACGGCTTGGGGCAAATGGTGTTTGGTCTGCACAAGATCATCAGTCGTTTCATGCCTTGCGCTACAACCGAGTCATTGGTTGCTATCAACGTGAATACCCAATGGGTTGGGCGTTGGTTAACAGTGCGCCAAGCTCTCGTGCACAACCAGACGTGCAGCGCGCCACTGACACTGAGCCGCAAAACTTTGCGAAAGAAGCGTTTTGGCGTTGGGTCAATCAACAACCCAATGGCGGCTGGAATATTTTTTCGGGTGGCGATAATCACCTGGCTCGCCGGTGGGCGTCGTCCAGTGAAATTCGCTGGACGACACAAGGCATGCCTAGCTTTACAGCTTTGACGTCGAAGCGTAAAAACTCGATCCGCTTGGCGATAGCCGTCAAACAACAAGGTCGGCTGATTCACATGGGTAATGAGCTCGAAGAGAAACGCTTCGGTGGTCGGTTCACCTTAGGCATGCCTGAGCGCGCTCACGCGCTGTATGCAGAGGCGGCGGCTCAAACTGAGTTTGCACCCCCACCAGCCAGCGGCACCGCAAGCGCAGCACCCAACCTGTTTCAACCGTTCTGGCGCGCGCGTTTGATTGACATTGCCGACACAAAACAACGAGGGGCGCCAAAATGAATGCACGATCGACGTCGTCTCAGACTCAAGGGCAGGCGACCTTTGAGGCGTTGGTGATTATTGTCTTTGGTTTTTTGCTGATGTTAGGCATACATCACATCGGTCAGCTCCGTTCGCACACACTTCACTTGCTTGGCGAGAGTCATTTCTTATCCTTTGCACCCAATTGGGAAGCCGATTCTCTGGAGCTGTCAGGTGCGGCCTCAACAGTCAATCCTAAAACTTTAGCGATGCCTTTCTTAAACGAAGACCCGTTGCAATTCCGTTACGCCAGCGTGCGTTTGGGCGATTCAACGTATAGCGCGACTCACCTCGAGCTTAAAAATCAACTTGGGGTTGACTCAGCAACACTCTTACGAGCAAGCGCTCGGTCTGCTCCATCGCTAAGAAGCAAGTTGCCATCTCTTGGCCTCATGGGGCAAGTTGGGCTCACGCGCCATAGTTTTTTGTTGTCTGGCGATGGTGAGGCAGACTCAACACTGGCAGCACAAGCAAAAATCGCTAGTTCGGCTGCGCTATGGCAAAACAGCTTCACGCACTCAAGTCAGCTTGTCAATCACAGTGCTGCTTCCTTGCAGAGCATTGATCAGGCTTGGGGCCGAGCCTCACTCACCACGTCGTGGTTAGTGCCGTGGGCCAATGAGGGTTTGGAGTCTAAGTCGTCTGGGCACACGTTGACGCTACCGCGCGCGCAAGCTGTCTTTACAACGCTTGGCAGTGCATTGAAATGACGCATCTAACGATTTGTTTCGCACTGGGGCGACCCCCCCGGCTTGCACTGCCTATCTTGTGTCTGGTCAGTGTTGTCAGCCTGCTATCCGCTTGCCTTGCATCCGCTCAAGCCAGTGTTTTATTAAAGTCTATCTCACTACCCCAAGCAGTGACTCGTTCGGTCATCGTTGATCACAGTGAATGGCAAGGGGTAGATGTTGAACTTGAACATTTACATAGCCCTGCAACACTTGAGATCACACTCGAGCAGCTGGCGAGGTTTTTACCTGCGTTGACCCCTGTGTGGTCTGAACAAGGCGTGGCGCAAGCGCACTGGACAAGCGACGAGGCCTCGTTCGCCTTGTTTCTTTGGGCAACTCACACACAAACTACCGAAGGCTTGTTGTCGGGGCTCGGGCTTAGCCAACCCCAGAGTCTGGTGCGCAACACCGTGCCTGTGCAGTTTGCAGCACTTGATTGGCTTCCTAAGCAAGCCCAGCAACTGTTTCGCTTGATTGACAATTCGGGTACTCAACCTATTGCTCTCTCAAGCTTTACGGTTACAACAACGTCTTCGCAACTTGTGGATCATCTCAAAGCCTACGGCCAACGCAATGGGTGGGTGCGTTTGCCGGATGAACTGACGTTCTTTCGCGATGCAAGACGTTTGTCGTTTCAGGTCATGACCGATCAAGGTCAAACCACGGTTTTGGTATACGAAGCCTCGCGAGAGGCCCCGTGAATATCACCTCTACAAAACGAAATGGGTTGTTGATTGCGGTGTCAATTAGTCTTGGGTGCTTGTCTGCTTGGGCGATTGAACAACATCTTTCAGCCAAAGAGCACGAGCTTGCAGAGCAGAGTCGTACCGAGAAGGTGGTTCGAATTGTCGCGGCCCGCGATTTGCCACGAGGGACACTCGTGACCTTAAAAGACTTTGCAAAAGACGAGTTTCCGGCCAAGTGGATCGGTGCCGATGCCGTCGCACTGAGCGAGGTGCAGCTTGTGCAAGGTAAACAACTCAATATTGACTTAAAGGCCGGGCAGTTGCTCATGCACGTACATTTAATCGAGCCTGCTCAACCGGCGCTGGCGTCGCGGCTAAGCCCAGATAAACGTGCGGTGACGATTCCGGTTGATCTCATGAGCTCAATGTCGGGGTTGTTGCAGCCAGGTGACCGTGTTGATTTGTTTGTGTCGTTTGACTACAAAGGGCAGCGCACGACTGCCTCGTTGTTACACGGGGTTGAGGTGCTCGCGACGGGTCAGCAGACGAAGTTGACAGGTGAGCACAGCGCAGCAACTGAGCTTCGGTATTCAACCGTAACTTTAGCGGCTTCGCAGACTGAGGCAAAAAAACTTGTGGCGGCGCGCCAAGGCGGCACGATAACGGCTGTGCTGAGTCATGAGACGGCAGACCCTCTGGCGCATGGTCAGCAACGGACCGCGGCTCAATTGCCTGAATTGTTGGGCCTTGAGTCCACTCAGCCCCAAGCGTCAGTTGAAATTATTTATGGCGATCGTTTGACGAAAGACTTACCCCTATCAAATTCGGCAGAGTGGTCTGACCTGCTTGGTACGGCACTGCCCAAAGAGTCACCATGAGTGCGTGCAACGTTTTTTTGCGAACATCCAAGTTAGTGCTTGTGGGGATGATCGCGTTAGCCCTCGCGTGGTCTGACATGACCTACAGCGCCGATCAACCGATTCGCTTAGACCTTGAAACCGGCGCCTCTACGGTTCTTAAGCTCAAAGGGGTCACGCGTATTGCAGTGGGTAATAGTCAAATCGTTCAGGTGACAACTGTGAACCCTCGTGAGGTGTTGATATTTGGTAAAACGCGTGGTTCTACGACAGTTGATATTTGGGTGTCTGATAAAAAACGGCACACCTATCGTATTTTTGTTGCCCCCGAGGGGTTGAGCAGGATCCAGGAAGAAATCGCGCGTTTACTTAAAAATATTCCGCAAGCGCATAGCAGAATCGCTGGCGATAAATTGGTCATTGAGGGTGAAGACCTCAACGATGCTGATCAGTTGCGTATCGCAACCCTTGCCAAGCGTTATCCCGAGGTCATTGACTTTACCAGCCAGCTCGGCTGGGACAAGATGATTTTGTTAGATGTGCAAGTGTTAGAGCTGCCAAGTTCGCGCATGCACGAATTGGGGGTGCGCTGGGATCCAACTTCGCAAGGCGGCCTTCAAACAGGCCTGGCCTGGGAGGGGGGCTCAACCTCGCTGATGCAGCGCCCTGGTGAGGCGGGTATGGCGTTACCTTTTCCGTTGCCGCAAGCCGCTGGCTATTTAGGGCTCAATGCTTTGTTGTCTGCTCGGCTGGCAGCTTTGTCAAAATCTGGTGAAGCCGTCGTGCTGGCACAGCCGCAATTGCTTGCACGCAGCGGTTCGACCGCTAGTTTTTTAGCTGGCGGCGAAGTGCCCTATGCCTCGGTCGATAAAGATGGCAAATCCACCACGACCTTTAAAAAATATGGTGTTTCGTTAAACATTACGCCACATGCAGATCGTAATGCCGCGATTCGCTCTCGGATTGAAATTGAAGTCAGTTCAGTGGACACCACAATCACGGTGCCAGGCGGGCCTGCTCTAAAAATTCGAAAGGCGTCAACAGAGTTCAATGTGCGCTCGGGGCAGACGCTGGTCTTGGGTGGTTTTATTTCGCGTGAGCGGGCTCGGGATCAAGATGGTTTGCCGGGCCTGGCAGGGATACCGGGGTTAGGCGGTTTGTTTGGGGTCAAACGAGAACAAGAGCGGCACACCGAGTTGGCAATTTTTGTGACGCCGATGATTGTTGACCCTCGAGATCCAGGCCTGGCAGCGCGCGTGACCAACGCACAGGGTGTGTTGCAAGAGTCGTTTCCGGGTGCCCCAACACTAAATACGCCGCTTAATCATGTTGAACCCTCTGAGTTGAACACGCCGCGCAACACGTTTGAGGGTTTGGGGCAATGGGAGTCAGACTCGAACAACGCTCAACCCATGACAAACCCCTTGTCTCAATGGGAAGACGCACCCACTTTTTCTCAGCACTAGTCATTTTTTTGCACTGTCAGGAAAGGATTTGAATTGATTGAACTTGATTTGTTTTTTGAAGATGGTACGCGCAGGCACGGACGCTTTGAGATCCCTTTGGTGATGGGTCGTGCGCCGGATTGCGGTATTCAGGTCTCGCACTGGCGGGTCGCGCGACAACATTTACGGATCTCACGCGCAGAAGATGGATATCACGTCGATGATCTCGGCTCAATTTTAGGTACACGGGTAAACGGCAATCGTATTACCCGTTATGGACCACTTAAAAAGTCTGACGAAATCGTGGTGGGCCCTTGCTTGCTACGCCTAGCCTCTCAGGCGGCGAACGTAGCGGCTATCAAGAGCGTCTGCAGCGAGGGCACCCCAGCAGAATTAGGCCGGCTTCAGTCGCAGTCAGGGTCGAACATGGTGGCGCCTGAGTCGGGTTCTTTTGTGTTTGAGAAAGGCGTGTTTGCCTTGGCTGCCCGGACTGCAACGGTTGAGGCCGCCGAGGCGTCGCCTGGTGTTCAAACGTCGTTGAATGATCCCAAGGTGTTAGAGCCGAAGGCAGCGCTGTTGTCAGAGTCGGCGGATCTTGCGCAGCAAGAACTTCGTCAAGAGCTTCGCGCTGGCTTAATCCAGGCTTTTGATCTGCGGCGCAACGACGTCGGTGCATTATCTGAAGGTACGTTAAAGGCGCATGCGCTGACGTGCGTGACTGAATTGTTAGACAAACGACGGTTGCCGCTTAGTGAAGCGCAACGCAGCAAAATCCTGAAGCTTGTGGTCGATGAAGCCATCGGGCTGGGTGTGATTGAAGAGTTACTTGAAGACGCGGCCGTCACTGAAATCATGGTCAATCGCTTTGACGAGATCTACGTTGAAGCTGACGGTCGAATCTCGAAACACTTACTTCAATTTAGTAGCGAGCAAGCCGTACGAAGTGTGATTGAACGCATTGTTTTTCCGTTAGGACGTCGAATCGATGAGGCCTCGCCGATGGTCGATGCCCGTCTGCCCAACGGCTCGCGCTTAAACGCAGTATTGCCGCCGGTCTCTGTCAAAGGGGCGAGCTTTACCATCAGAAAGTTTCCTCAAAAACGACTACAAATGCCAGACTTGATTGCGCTGCAAGCTTTGCCTGCGCCGTTGGCCGAATTTTTGCGCCTGTGCGTTGAGCGTCGGCAAAATATTCTCGTATCCGGCGGTACGGGTTCAGGTAAAACGACCTTGCTCAATGTGTTGGCTGGGTTTGTTGATCCGGCACAACGCATTGTCACAATTGAAGATTGCGCTGAACTGCTGATTGCTCATCCGCATGTCGTGACGCTTGAGGCAAGGCAAGCAAATGCTGAAGGGCAGGGTGCAGTCACAATTCGTGACTTAGTTAAAAATGCTTTACGGATGCGTCCCGACCGCATTGTGATTGGTGAAGTGCGTAGCGCAGAAGCGATTGACATGTTGGCTGCGATGAATACCGGCCACGATGGTTCAATCACCACCTTGCATGCCAATAGCCCTCGCGATGCGTTGTCTCGGCTCGAGACGATGGTGCTGAGTGGTAATGCGGGTTTGCCGCTACAAGCGATACGCGAGCAAATCGGCTCTGCACTGAAGTTGATTGTGCAGCAAACCAGACTGCCGAATGGTCGACGGGTGATCACAGGGGTGGCCGAAATATCTGGCATCGAGTCAGGCACCATTCAAACGCAACAATTGGCTAGATTTGATGTCAGCCGCCAACGCCTAACCGGCACGGGCTTACGCCCATCCGTTTTCGACGATGCTCGTATGCAACCTGATTCAGCGATGATGAATTGGTTTTTACACGCATGAATACATTGGCATTGTTGAGTGCTTGCCTGTCGATCGGCATGGGGGTATGGCTAGGGCAGAGCCTTTTTTTTCAGGCCTCGCAACGCTACCGCAGGCGCGTGACCGAGCAAACACGCGCAGAACTTTCTGATTTGTTTGTCTTTATCGACACCACACATCTGTGGCCCGCGCTAGTCTGCGTGTCGGTGGGAGTCAGCACGCTGCTATGGTTGGTGACGCAAAGTGTCTTGTTTGCGGTATGCGTGGGGGGTGTGAGTTTTATCTTGCCCCGAATCATGTTGAGTCGTGCTGTTCGCAAGCGTCAGCAACGCTTTGACTTGCAACTACCAGAGCTGTTGTTGTCGTTGTCAGGTGCTTTGCGTGCAGGGGCAGGTTTGTCGGTAGCGTTAAAGCACATTGTGCAAGACGCAAGCCCACCGCTCTCGCAGGAGCTAGGTCTTGTGTTGCGTGAGCAGCGAATGGGGGTTGAATTGACGCAAGCCCTGAACAATCTCTACCATCGCATGCCCTCTGAAAGTGTTGAGCTAGTGACAACCATGCTGATCGTCGCGACACGCTCGGGTGCCTCGTTAGCAGATTTGCTTGAACGTCTTTGTACCAACTTGCGGGCGCGCCAGCATCTTGAAAGAAAAGTTGAAGTCATGACGACGCAAGGAAAGATGCAAGCCTGGGTGATGGGTGCACTGCCCGTGGTGCTTTTACTGGTGTTGAGCCAAGTCGACCCGCTGTCGGTGCAGTTGTTACACAGTACCTCGGTGGGGCAGGCCGTGCTGGCAACGATATTCACTCTTGAATGCCTTGGGGTGTACGTTTTGCGCCGTATTCTTGCCATTGATGTTTAGCCAGATGGTTTGGCTTGCCTTGCTTTCAGGTGCCCTTGCTATTGCAGCAGCTCTGTTTGTTGGTGGTCGGTTTTTGCTGGCTAATTTTGGTCAAATCCGTCGTACTGGCCTGCAAGCGGTCATCAAAGCGTGGCTAACAGTTGGAATCCTTCGCCCGATGTTGGCGCGACTCGGTCGCTGGCTTCTACCGTTTATCACCTGGAATCAGCGGCATAGGCTGACACAATTGCTTTTGCGCAGTGCGTCAACCGACTTGGATTACGCCCAGATGTTTGCAGCGCGGGTGTTGCTGTCGTTGCTAGGGGTTGTCATCTATTTGAGCGCTGTTGGGTTGGGTTCGATACAGGGGCGAGTAATGCGTGCTGAGCTCTTGATCGATATATTGTTGTGTACGTGCCTAGTGGCATTTTTTTGGTGGTTGCCAATCTTGTGGCTCAAGCAACGTTATCGGCAAAGGCTGATCGCCATTGAGCGCTCATTACCGTTTTTTTTAGATATTGTTGGTCTCGGACTAGGCTCAGGACAAAATTTGCAGGCCTCGTTACAACTGGCCTGCGATCATCTCAGCGATGGCGCGCTCAAGGCTGAATGGCTTCAGACCTTAGGCGACATTCGAACTGGCTTGGGGCGCAGCGAAGCGCTTAGGCAAATGAGTCTACGAATTGAGTTAGTCACCTTGCGACAACTGCTCTCGGCGTTGATTCAGGGCGAGGCGCTAGGTCAGGGGATGGCGCAGATTGTAGAGGTCTATGCCGCTCAGCAGCGTGCACAACGTTTGATGAACGCAGAAAAACTTGCGTTACAGGCACCGGTCAAGATGCTGTTTCCGTTAGCGCTGTTTATTTTTCCGTGTACGTTTTTAGTGCTTGGGTTTCCGGTGGTGGTTCAGCTTTTTGGCCTGACATGACCGAGCCGCCCGAGTGCGAGCTGACTTTGGTGCGAGCCGATACGATGTTGACACGGCTGCTTGGTTTGCTGGGTAAGCGTGCGATGGCGCCTAGGCAGGCGCTTTGGCTCAAACCGTGTTTTGCCATACACACCGTCGGTATGCGGTTTTCGCTTGGGGTTTTTTTTATCGACAACCAGGGTGTTGTGGTCAAAGCGATTGCGCGGCTTAAGCCCAATCGCTTTGTGGTGTGCTGGCAAGCGACTTCGGTGGTTGAAACCGCCGCGTTTGCCAGCGAGCAAACAGACGCGCGATCTCTTGCTGTTATGCGGGCAATTGCTCAGAGTCAGTGGTCATAAACACTGACGCATAGCTTGGATAGAAGCTGCAGTACAAAACGGCGCCACCGACAATATTGATGGGCACTTGTACGGTGGCCGCAATCGTATTCGGAAGACCTATCCATACTAAGAGGCTTAGGGCACTATCAATGGCTAAAAATACGCCTAGCCAGCTGATCCCGTAAACTAAAAAAACCCATTTGTTACGCCAGCAGGCAATGCCGCTAAAAAACAAAGCTCGTGTCACGCTGAGTTGATGCCACGCCACAAGCACTGGCGCGTACCAAAAAATGGCTGCCATCAGCATATAGAACACAGCAAATATAATCATTGGCGTGCGGACGGCCTCGAGCAAGGGCATTAAGTTGTTGGCGTCGGTCATCGCTTTAAGTGCCTCTGAGACTTCAGCGGCAAAAGGTAAAAACGCCAATAGACCCAACAACAGGCAGGTGACTAAGTACAGTGCACCCATTCCGACTAGCCGCTTAAAAACACCACTTGGTTTGAGGGGCTCAAGCCACATGTTGAGTAATATTTTGTGGCCCTGCGCGGCGTGGCGCCCGGCAGATAAGGTCACGACGGTGACGGCTGGCATGAGGATGACGAACACTATTGGACCGATCGGTGGTGCGATGCTTGCCACCATGAGCAGCAAACTGATGAACATGGCCCATGAAAAAAAAGCGAGTGGCTGGGTACGAAATAAAGCCCAGCCATCGCTGATCCAGCGCCAGCCCGATAAGGCGTTTAAAGCAATAGCTTGCATCAGTCTTCCTTTGGTAAATCGGGGATCAGACCGACGGTTCTCTGTTGAAGTACGCGTTCAAAATGAGTGGGGTCGTGCGGTTTAAGTGTTTGAGCAGAGCGAGGCAAATAAAAATCGTACAGACGCGATATCCAAAAACGCAGTGCTGCTGCACGTAATATTGAAGGCCAAAGGCGATGTTCGGCCGCAGTGAACGGCCGCAGGCTGGCATAAGCACTTAACCATGCCGTGGCGTAGGCGGGTTTAACGATACCCGTGGCTAAATCAATACACCAGTCATTGACGCAGACAGCGACGTCAAACAGCCAGGTGTCACAGCCAGCAAAATAAAAATCAATCAATCCGCCCATTTGAGGCTTGGTATGAGTGCCTGCAAATAAAACGTTGTCTCTGAAAAGATCGCAGTGTGCGGGCCCAAAGGGCAGGGTTTTGTAATCTGGCGTTAACGCCATCGCGCGCTGCTCTGCCAAGGTGTTGGATAACAATTCAGCAAGGGCAGGGGTGAGGTAGGGAAGCACCACTGGGGCGGTTTGCTCCCACCAAGCGAGGCCACGCAGGTTAGGTTGGCTAAGATTGAAGTCTTTTGCGGCTAGATGAGCCTGCGCCAGTGTTTGACCAGCGAGCGCGCAATGTGCAAGCGAGGGGGCCGGCTCGTAGCCACCGGGCAGACGATTGACGATCGCTGCCGGTTTTTGCAATACGGTCGACAGCCGGGAGCCGTCTAGCCGAGTTTGCGGCTGCGGCACGGGCACGCCACGCTGCGCCAAATGATGCATCAGTTCAATATAGAAGGGTAGCTGCTTGGCTGTGAGCACTTCAAAGACGGTTAAAACGTACTCGCCTTGTGTCGTCGTGAGAAAAAAATTGCTGTTTTCAATACCGGCCGCAATCCCACGCAGCGCGATAAACTCACCTAAGGCATATTGCCTCAGTAGCGCGCGTGCGTCAGCGTCACTGACAATCGTAAAAACAGCCATAAAGCATCACACAGGGTTAGGTCTTGCAAGTTCAGTTGCGTCAGCGAAGGGCTTGGCGCAAAGTCAGAGCTCGAAGTTTAGCAAGAAGTGCAGAAACCCTCTCAGATCGAGGCAAGCAGTCGGGTCGCAGAGTGCGTAAAAAGACTCTCTTGGGCGATCGCAAGCGTAAAATCGCCGCTTTCTGGTCAAAACTATCGGAACCCTGAGTCGCTGCGATTGACACGGGGGGGGTCGGTAGTCGTAGCCTAGTCGTATCTTTTGCCAATGAACAGTGTTCTTTTAGAAGCTTGCCTCAGTCGTCTTTGAAGCGTTGTCACAAGGTCGTGAAACAGGTGTTTTTCATTCGATATGCATAATTTGACCGCAGCTCAGGCGCTTGCGACTTCAAGTGCCAGCGACCACTGGCGCTTGTGCGTCGCCCCCATGATCGACGTGACAGATCGTCATTGTCGTTTTTTTCATCGTTTGCTCGCGCCTCGGGCACGGTTGTACACAGAGATGATTACGACGGGCGCGTTGTTGCACGGTGATGCGCAACGACATCTCGATTTCAATGAGCAAGAACATCCCGTTGCCTTGCAGCTTGGTGGCAGCGAACCAGAGGCCTTAGTGGCCAGCGCAAAGCTTGGCGCGCAATGGGGCTACGACGAGATCAATTTGAATTGTGGTTGCCCCTCTGAACGGGTTCAGAAAGGTGCGTTTGGCGCGTGTTTGATGGCCGAACCTATCTTGGTGGCTAACTGTATCAAAGCCATGCAAGACGCGGTCAGTGTGCCCGTGACGGTTAAGCATCGTCTGGGGTTGGATAAAAATGAATCGTACGACTTTGTGCGTGATTTTGTGGGTGCCATTTACGACGCTGGGTGCCGAGTCTTTATTATTCATGCCCGTAACGCTGTGCTCAAGGGCTTGTCGCCGAAAGATAACCGCGAGGTTCCGCCTCTGAGATACGACGAGGCGGCAAGGCTGAAGCAGGATTTTCCGGATGCGGTGATGGTGTTAAACGGCGGGCTCACAACCTTAGCTGATTGTGAAGCCGTATTGCCACGATTTGATGGTGTGATGTTGGGGCGCTCGCCGTGGCACGATCCCTCGGTGTTGGCGCGGCTGTCACAGGCTTGGTGGCCGCAGTTAGCGGTCAAGACTGAGGCAGAAGTCATCGAGGCGTTAGTGGATTATGCAGGACAACAAATCTTAGCTAAGGTGCCCTTGCGCATTGTCGTGCGGCCGCTACTAGGTTTATTTAATGGCCGCTCAAATTCGCGTCTCTGGCGACGGATGTTGTCAGATTCGAAGCTGTTGAGGCAGGATGACCCAGAATTGATTCGCTTAGCGTGGCAGCAGGTTGGAGGCGTGGCGGCTCGTCGTTAAGCCACAAAAAAACGTTTGTCACGCAAAGGTGGCTCTGATGTTTGCTCACGTTCAGGAGCATCGCTGGGGCATGCATCGTGTTTGAACGCGTTGAGTTTAAAGCGAGAGCCCAGAAACACGCAGTTGAGGCTGCGTACAAACTCGTCATATGAGAGGCTACAGACTGACGCCTTTCTAGCTGTTTTTAGCAGGCTCTTTATCAGCGGGCCAGTCGCGAATGTAGGCCTTGAGCATCGAGTTTTCGAACTTTTGTGCGGCCGCAATCGCCTGGGCCATGTCATAAAACGAAATGACACCCAACAACATTTCACCATCCATGACAGGCACGTAGCGCGAGTGATGCTCGAGCATCAGCCGCTGTACCTCTGTGGCCAAGGTGTCTGGGCTCACGCTGACTGGGTTTTGCTCCATGATCGCACCGATGACCACATCGCCAATCTTTGCGTGATGCTCGCTTAAATAACGAATGATTTCACGAAACGTGAGAATGCCAACGAGTTGACCACTCTGCATGATCACCAACGAGCCAATATCATGCGCACTCATTGTTTTGAGGGCCTGAGTGATTAAGGTTTCGGGCGTGGCGGTGAAAAGGGTGTTGCCTTTTACCTTTAGAACTTCGCTAACTTTAAGCATGTTTGTCTCCTGCGTCGCTGCTCACTATTCTGGATTGTAGTGGGTGAGTCACGGAGCTGTCATGGTGCTCTAAAACCTCAGCAAGAGTGGGGTCAACTTGCTGCGTGATGAGTCGGCTAAGCGCCTGGGCGAGAAAGGGCTGCTCGGAGAGCTTGATTGAAGAGCGATCTAGTGCAAGCTGATCGACTAAGGGACCAAATGTTGTGCGTTCGGGGTCGCACGCCAGCAACAAGCGTTCATTTTTTGCGCCAGGTGCGATGGCAACTAAACCCATTGCAGTTAAGCACTGTAGGCGCTCTTCAAGAACATTGAGCGGAAGGCGCAAACGCTTGATGAG
>Ga0114966_10002032_pt1 | contig 18232 bp, 14 predicted proteins | sample M_130207_XF_Meta_FD_87029 | JGI IMG/M metagenome (GOLD analysis project Ga0114966, IMG submission 87029) | Freshwater microbial communities from Lake Montjoie, Canada to study carbon cycling - M_130207_XF_MetaG | ecosystem: Environmental > Aquatic > Freshwater > Lake | place: Lake Montjoie...
AGCTCGAGCAGCCGATTGAGGGTGCTCTGCGCGTTGCGGTAGTGCCCGCGCCGGGTGACATCCTCGGCCGTGAGGAGTACCTGGCCCACCGTGACCCCGTGTCGGGCAAAAGACTGCGAGTAGTGGGCCATCAACTGCCCCTGACCCACGCTGGCAGCAGCCTGCTGGCTGGCTAGGTCGCTCGGACGACTGGTCAGGCGGAGGAATGGGAGCCCCGCCGCGATCGCGCCGCTCGAGACGAGCACCACCTCGACTCCGGTCAATCGACGCTCCGCGATGGCGTCGACGAGCATGCGCACCCGCGACTCGTCGAGCCCGCCCTCAGTCGACGTGAGCGACGACGAGCCCACTTTCACGACGATGCGCCTGGCACCGGACACGGCCAAGCGTTCGGCGCTCACTCGCCGTCCTCGATCCAGACGACCTCCACGCCGTCCTGGTCATCAGCGTCGCCAACCTCGCGGCCGACACCGCCGTCGAGGGTGACGTCGACCACAGTGTCACCAGCGCCCAGTGTGACGCCCGCACGCGCCGCGCGACGCTCGATGGTGGTGCGTCGGGGGGTGCGGTCGAGCCGGGAGTCCTCGCCGCGCCGGGTCATCAGAATCTCTGCGCCAGCCCGCACCGACGGGTCGAACTCGAACACCACGGCATTGTCGTCGGTGCCGATGAGTACCTCGTCACCGCGCAGCGCGCCCGCAGCAGCCAGGGCGTCTTCGACGCCGAGGCGCGCGAGTCGGTCGGCCAGGTAGCCCACCGCCTCGTCGTTCGAGAAGTCGGTCTGCCGCACCCAGCGCGCCGGTCGGTCGCCTCGCACCCGGAAGCGCTCGCCGTCGCGCTCAACGCTGAAGCCCGAGTCGTCGACGGCGATGGGACGGACAACCACCCGAGGGGCCACGATCGACGACTTGGCCTCACGGTCGGCCGACACCATGGCGGCCATCGCGAACGACAGGGCTCGAAGCCCCTCATGCGACACCGCCGACACGATGTGAACGTGATAGCCCCGCTCAGCCAGGAGGGGCGCCACGAGGTCTGCCAACTCACGTGCCTCGGGCACATCGACCTTGTTGAGCACGACCAGACGCGGACGCTCCTCGAGCCCGGAGCCGTAGGCGACCAGTTCGGCCTCGATGACGTCGAGGTCGGTGAGGGGGTCGCGCCCGGGGTCGAGCGTGGCGCAGTCGAGCACGTGCACGAGCCCAGCGCACCGCTCAACATGGCGAAGGAACTCCAGACCCAGTCCGCGGCCCTCGCTGGCGCCGGGGATGAGCCCAGGAACATCGGCCACGGTGAACACGACCTCGCCCGCCGTGACGACCCCGAGGTTGGGCACCAGAGTGGTGAACGGATAGTCGGCGATCTTCGGCCGCGCCGCCGACATGGCGGCCACCAGACTTGATTTGCCTGCGCTGGGAAAGCCGATGAGGCCGATATCGGCCACGGTCTTCAGCTCGAGCACCAGATCGCGCACCTCGCCGGGCTCACCCAGCAGGGCGAAACCCGGGGCTTTGCGTCGCTGCGACGCCAGCGAGGCGTTGCCGAGGCCGCCACGCCCACCCCTGGCAGCGATGAACTGGGCGCCGTTACCCACGAGGTCGGCGAGCACCTGACCATCGAGGGTCGACACGACGGTGCCGTCGGGAACGTTCAGCACCACGTCGTCGCCGTCGGCGCCATTCTTATAGTCGCCGTGACCCGGCTTGGCCGAGGTGGCGCGCCGGTGCGGAAGATGGTGGAAGTCGAGCAGCGTGGTCACACTGGGGTCGACGACCAGGATGATGTCGCCACCGTTGCCCCCGTTGCCACCATCGGGCCCACCGAGGGGTTTGAACTTCTCGCGGTGCACCGACGCACAGCCGTGTCCGCCGTCGCCAGCAGAGACGTGCATCACGGCACGATCAACAAAGGTGGTCATCTGGCGCTCCGAACGTGTGGGCTCGGGCGGCGTGCCCGATCTGATCGGGCCAGCATCAGCGTCGAGGTCAGTCGGCGGTGACGATGTTGATCACGCGACGGCCGCGGCGGGTGCCGAACTCGACCGTTCCGGCTGAGAGAGCGAACAGGGTGTCGTCGCCCCCACGGCCCACGTTGACGCCCGGGTGGAAGTGGGTACCGCGCTGGCGCAGGAGGATCTCACCTGCGTTGACGAGCTGGCCGCCGAAGCGCTTCACGCCGAGGCGCTGGGCGTTGCTGTCGCGACCGTTCCTGGTGCTGGAGGCACCCTTCTTGTGAGCCATGGTTCAGAGTCCCGTCGTGATGCCGGTGACCTTGACCGACGTCAGGTCTTGGCGGTGACCCTGACGGCGGCGGTAGCCGGTCTTGTTCTTGTACCTGAGGATGTGGATCTTCGGGCCACGGCTGTGATCGAGAACCTCGGCGGTGACGGTGGCCGCCGCGAGGGCGCCTCCGTCGGTGGTGACAGCGTCACCGTCGACGAGGAGGAGGACGGGGAGCTCAAGGGAGCCACCAGGCTTGATCGACAGTCGATCGACGACGAGGACGTCGCCGACCTCGACCTTCTCCTGGCGGCCGCCTGCGCGGACGATGGCATACACCGTGGACTCCTGACGATTGCGTGGACTCTGGACTGCTAAGGGGTGAAGCACGAGCTGGGGTGCGAACTCCCAGACTACGGAAGGGCCATGGGGCCGGTCAAACCGCCTCCCCCGACGGCTCAGTCGGCGCCGGCTCGGACGTCGATTCTCCACCGAGTTGGTCCGACCCTGCGGCGGCGTCGACGGTCTCGTCGGCTGCCTTGCCTCGACCGCGTGAGCGGCGCGACGGGGTGCCCGAGACACTGGATCCCCCGGAACCGCCCGAACCTCCCGAGCCGCCTGCCCCGCCACGAGTTCGGCCGGGTGAGCGCTCAGCAGGCCCCTTCGAGCCGCGGCCGGGGCCTTCGCCCTCGTTGCTGCTGGGCACAGGCTCAAGTTGAACTCGCACTCCACGGCCGTTGCAGTGCTCGCACGGCTCACTAAAGGTCTCGAGCAGGCCCTGGCCAATGCGCTTGCGGGTCATCTGCACAAGGCCCAGTGAGGTGATCTCTGCGACCTGGTGCTTGGTGCGGTCGCGACCGAGACACTCGACCAGCCGCCGAACCACTGCGTCTCGGTTGCTCTCGAGCACCATGTCGATGAAGTCGATCACGATGATGCCGCCGATGTCGCGCAGCCGAAGCTGACGCACGACCTCCTCGGCTGCCTCGAGGTTGTTGCGGGTGACAGTCTCCTCGAGGTTGCCGCCCTGCCCGGTGAACTTGCCGGTGTTGACGTCGACAACGGTCATCGCCTCGGTGCGGTCGATGACCAGCGAGCCGCCTGACGGCAGCCACACCTTGCGGTCGAACGCCTTGGTGAGCTGCTCCTCAACCCGATAGTGGGCGAAGGCGTCTTCATTGCCCACCCACTTCTCAAGCCGCTCGGCGAGGTCGGGGGCCACGTAGCCAACATACGACTCGAGGGTGTCCCAGGCGTCTCCGGCCGTGACCACCAGCTTCGCGAAGTCCTCGTTGAAGATGTCGCGCACCACACGGATGGCTAGGTCAGGCTCGCCGTACAGCAGCGTTGCCGAGCTCGCCGTCTTCGACTTCGCCTCGATGTCGTCCCACTGGGCCGCCAAACGCGACACGTCGCGCTGCAATTCGGCCTCACTGGCGCCCTCGGCGGCCGTGCGCACAATGACGCCACCGTCAGCGGGGACAACCTCCTTCAGCACACGCTTGAGCCGCGAGCGCTCGGTGTCGGGAAGCTTGCGCGAGATGCCGGTCATGCCGCCCCCGGGCACGTACACGAGGTACCTGCCGGGCAGCGAGATCTGGCTCGTGAGGCGCGCACCCTTGTGTCCCATGGGGTCCTTAGTCACCTGCACCAGGACGGGGTCACCACTCTTGAGCGCGAACTCGATTCGCTTGGGCTGGCCGTCGAGGCCCGCAGCGTCCCAGTTAACCTCGCCCGCGTACAGCACCGCGTTGCGGCCGCGACCGATGTCGACGAAGGCCGCCTCCATGCTGGGAAGCACGTTCTGCACGCGGCCGAGGTAGACGTTGCCCACCATCGAACCGCTGGTGCCCCGATCGACATAGTGCTCGACCAGCACGCCGTCTTCGAGCACCGCGATCTGGGTGCGCCCATCCTTCTCCCGCACGACCATCACCCGGTCGACATCCTCACGCCGGGCGAGGAACTCGGCCTCGGTGAGGATCGGAGCCCTGCGTCGGCCAGCGTCGCGGCCATCGCGGCGGCGCTGCTTCTTGGCCTCGAGGCGGGTCGAGCCACGCACCGAGGTGACGTCTTGGCGCGGCGCCCGCACCCGGGTGACCGTGTTGGGCGGGTCGTCGGTCGTTGCGTCATCGTCGGACCCTGCGCCCCGACGGCGTCGGCGACGTCGTCGCGTTGACCCTGCCCGGTCGTCGCCGTCGTCGCCCTCGTCGCCCTCGCTTCCGTCTCCCTCAGCGGTCTCAGCGGCACCGTCTGCGGAGTCGTCGGGCGACTGCCCATCAGCGCCGGCCGAGCCTTCGGAGTCGGAACCACCGCGACGCCTGCGACGGCCGCCACGACGACGACGCCGACGCGCGGCATCGCCATCGCCGGGCCCGTCGCCCTCGGACTCGTCGCCCTCGGACTCATCGCCCTCGGCATCGTCGCCCTCGGACTCGTCAACGGCCGGAGTTACCCTCGCGGGGCGCCGACGCGGCGTGCGCGCAGCAGGATCAGGAGCCTGGAAGAGAAGCGGAACGGCCGGCGAGAGGTCGACAGCGGCCACCTCGGCACCCTCCGCCTCCTCAGGGCTCTTCGTCTCGTCAACGCCGACCACCTTGGCGGCCGACTTCTTCGCGGTGGTCTTCTTCGCGGCCGACTTCTTCGCGGCGGACTTCTTGGCGGCGACCGGTTCGGCAGCCGCGTCCGGTTCGGCAGCTGCGTCCTGCTCGGCGGCGGGCTCGTCGGCGGTCGCCTTCTTCGCGACCGCCTTCTTGGCAGGAGCCTTCTTCGCCGCGGTCTTCTTCACGGCGACGGGCTCCTCGGCGGTGGCAGGCGCCTCCGATGCCTCGGAGGGCGTGGGCGGCGGGCCGGCCGGCCGCGACGCAGCGCGACGGCGAGGGCGGGGGGCCGCGGGATCGCGCGTCTCGCCCGAACTTTCAGAGGTGCCAGAGTTGGCGTTGGTTAGCTCGTTATCGAGCATGGGTGGTGCTCCTGTCAGCCCGGGCCGCGACATCGCGGGCCCGGAGCGGGTCTGGTCGACCGAGGCACCCCTCGATCACAATCACGTCGTGACGGATCGTTCCGACACGGAAATCCGCGGTGCGCCTCATCCGAGGATCAGGAGCCAACGGTGGACTCGCCCCGATCGGGCAGAAGTGGATCCTGCACCGTGCGGGCGTCCTCATCGAGCGGCCCCTGCGCCAGCCGGGTGATCCGTGGAGGGATCGGCGGCGCGAGGTCAGCGACTGCAGCGAGGGCGGCAAGTACGTCGTCGGGTCGAACGGACGGGGTGCCGTGCCGAATGACCAATCTGAGTATCGCACACGACTCGCCGACGACCGACTCCGAGCGCCCCGACACCCCCGAGCACTCCACCAGGTCGACCACCGCGCCACGGGCGTCGAAGCGCCGCAAGCCGCCCTTGGTCATCCGCTCCACCTCCACGGCCTCGGCCGCCAGCAGCGCCGACGCGGCGCCCGCGGCGTCGGCAGGCTCGACGCCCGGCAACTCGATGAGCCACTCCCCCGCCTCGAGCCGGGTCATCAGATCGCTCGTGCGGGCCACCACCACCTCGACGATGCGCAGGCCGTCGGGCAGCGACGAGTTGAGCGCGGCACAGAGCGCGTCGGGGTCGAGGTGCTCGAGCACGCCGATTTCGAGGTACTCGGCCTCGCTGCTCGTGCCGGTGGGAACCGCGTTGGCGTAGGAAATCTTGGGATGAGGGTGGAATCCAGAACTGAAGGCCATCGGCACCCCGGCGCGCCGGAGGGCACGTTCGAACGCACGAGCGCAGTCGCGGTGTGAGGCGAAGCGCAGGCGTCCGGTCTTGGCGTAGCGCATCCGCAGCCGCTGGACGGGAGGAACAACCTCGCGCCCCGGTGATCGGGCCACCGGTTAGGCCTGCGGGGCTAGCAGCGCCGATCGGTCGACCGGCGAGAGCGGCAATAGCACCCGGTCGGTGGGGCCGATCTCGATACTGGTGCCCATCTGGTCGCACACGCCACAGTCGTAGCAGGGCGTCCAGCGACAGTCCTCGACCTCGACCTCGTCGACGGCGTCCTGCCAGTCCTGCCAGAGCCACTCCTTGTCGAGCCCCGAGTCGATGTGGTCCCACGGGAGCACCTCGTCGTGCTGGCGCTCGCGCGTGGTGTACCAGTTCACGTCGACCCCGGTACCCTCGAGCCCACGCTCGGCTGCGGCCATCCATCGGTCGTAGGAGAAGTGCTCGCTCCAGCCGTCGAAGCGGGCTCCATCGCGCCACACCTCCTCGATCACGCGGCCCACGCGCCGGTCGCCCCGCGACAGGAGTCCCTCGACGATGCCGGGCTTGCCGTCGTGGTACCGCAAACCGATTGACTTCCCGTACTGGCGGTCAGCCCGAATCTCGTCGCGCAGCAGCATCAGGCGGGCGTCGGTCGACTCGTGGTCGAGCTGCGCCGCCCACTGGAAGGGGGTGTGCGGCTTGGGAACGAAGCCCCCAATCGACACGGTGCACCGGATGTCACGGCTTCCGGTGACCTCGCGGCCGACCTTGATCACCTCGCGCGCCAGCCGAGCGATCTGCAGCACGTCGTCGTCAGTTTCAGTGGGCAGACCGCACATGAAGTACAGCTTCACCTGCCGCCACCCGGCGGCATAGGCGGCCGTGACCGTGCGGACGAGGTCCTCCTCGGTCACCATCTTGTTGATGACCTTGCGGATTCGCTCGCTGCCCCCCTCGGGCGCGAAGGTAAGCCCGCTGCGCCGACCGTTGCGCGAGAGCTCGTTGGCGAGGTCGATATTAAATGCGTCAACCCGGGTACTCGGGAGCGACAGCGAGGTGTTCGTGCCCTCGTAACGGTCGGCGAGCCCCTTGGCAACGGCGGCGATCTCGGAGTGGTCGGCGCTCGAGAGCGACAGCAGCCCCACCTCTTCGAAGCCGGTCGAGTCGACCGAGGCCTTCACCATCTCGCCGATTCCGGTGATCGAGCGCTCTCGCACCGGACGGGTGATCATGCCCGCCTGGCAGAAGCGGCAGCCCCGGGTGCAGCCCCGGAAGATCTCGACAGACGCCCGCTCGTGCACGGTCTCGGCGAGGGGCACAAGGGGGGTCTTGGGGTAGGGCCAGGCATCGAGGTCCATGAGCGTGGCCTTAGCCACGCGCCAGGCGACGTCGGGCCGGTTGGGCACCACGCGCCGGATGCGGCCGTCGGGCAGGTACTCAACATCGTAAAAGCGGGGCACGTACACGTGGTCGAGGCCGGCGAGGCGCAGCAGCAGCTCGTCGCGGCCGTCGGGACTGCCAGCAGCCTTCCACTCGCGCACGACCTCGCTGATGGCGAGCACCACTGTTTCGCCGTCACCGGCCACGGCGACGTCGATGAAGTCGGCGATGGTCTCGGGGTTGAAGGCGGCGTGTCCGCCCGCCACCACCACCGGATGCGACTCATCACGGTCGACACTGTGCAGGGGGATTCCCGCCAGGTCGAGGGCCGTGAGCATGTTCGTGTAGCCGAGCTCGGTCGAGAAGCTCAGGCCCAGCACGTCGAACGCCCCCACCGGCCGATGTGACTCGAGGGTGAACTGCGGCACCCCGTGCTCGCGCATCAGCGCCTCGAGGTCGGGCCACACCGAGTAGGTGCGCTCGGCCAGGGTGCCGGTCTGCTCGTTGAGCACCTCGTACAAAATCTGGACGCCCTGGTTGGGCAGACCAACCTCATACGCGTCGGGATACATCAGCGCCCAGCGGACGTTGCACGCGTCCCAGTCGGAGATCTGGGCGTTGACCTCGCCCCCCACGTACTGAACAGGCTTCTGCACGAAGGGCAGCAGCCGCTCGAGGCGGTCGAACACCGGCGCGTCGTGGGGACGCAGGGCGGTGGGGGCACTCGAGGACGACGAAGCACCGAGGAAGGAAGTCACCTTGGCAGACTACTGCGTCATTCCTGAGACCGCAGATACACGTTCTGCAGGAGCCCGATGGCAATCCAGCTGGCGAACATGGAGGTTCCTCCGTAGGAGACGAACGGCAGGGGCACCCCGGTAACCGGCATGATGCCCACGTTCATGCCCAGGTTCTCAAATGCCTGGAAGGCAATCCACGCCACGACTCCAGTGGCTACCAGCCGGCCGTAGAGGTCACTGGCCCGCAGGGCGATCATCACACCGCGCCACAGCACGATGGCCAGCAGCAGGATGAGGACCATCATGCCCACGAAACCGAGTTCCTCACCGACCACGGAGACCACGAAGTCGCTCTCGTTGACCGGCACGAAGTTGCCCTGGGTCTGCTCACCTCGGAACAACCCCTGCCCGGCGAGGCCCCCGTTACCGATGGCGATGCGGGCCTGCGCCACGTTGAAGCCCCCACCCTGGGCGCTGGTCTCAGGGTTCAGAAATGAGGTGAGCCGCAGGATCTGGTAGTCCTTCAGCAGGAAGCGGAAGGCGATGAAACCACCGATCACGGCAGCGGCGAAAAGCCCCACCACCCAGCGGGAAGGAGCGCCTGACACCGCCACCATCGCGATAATGATCGTGCCCATCACCAGCACGGTTCCGGTGTCGTTCTGCAGCAGCACGAGCACCACCGGGATGGCCGCCACGAACAACCCCAGTACCACGTCACCGCCCCGCGGCTCGTCCTGCTCGTTTCGCTTCTCTCCCAGAATGAATGCCAGCGCGAGGATGATCGCCACCTTGGCGAACTCACTGGGCTGGATCGTGAAGCCGCCCGGCAGCTTGATCCACGCCTTCGCGCCGGCGATGGAGGTTCCGACCAGGAGGACCGCCACCAGCCCCAACACCGAGATCCCGTAGAGAACAGGGGTATAGGCGCGCAACTGGGGATACGCGATGCGAGAGGCCACCAGACCGAGGGCCACTCCGATGACGAGGTTCAGCAGGTGACGCTTCAGGTAGTAGAGCGGGTCCCCCGCCGATACCGCCATATCCGCCAGGCTCGCCGACCAGACCACCACTGCGCCGCCCAACGACAGCGCCCCCGCCGCCAGCAGCAGAAGCCAGTCGTAGGAGCGCCACCACGCCGAGTAGAGCCGGGTCGACGTGGGGCTCATTCGGGTCGATTCACCCGCCGGGAGGTCGAGGCTCATCCTTGACCTTCCATCTCGGGGAACACGATGGTGCCGTCACGACGGATCTCGGGCAGGATCGTACGCGGGCTTCCGCCGACGAGCACACTCTGCGCCGGGTCGACGGTCATGCCGTTAATTCCAAAGAGGGCCTCATAGATAGCACGGACGCTGGGCCCCACCGTGGTGGACCCCGTCTCGCCCTGGTTCACCATCATCACCACCGCGTACCGCGGCTTGTTGGCCGGCGCGTAGGAGGCCACCCAGGTCGCGGGGTCCTTGCCCACCTGCTGGCCCGAGCCGGTCTTCGCGGCGATGGGCACGGCAGCCAGGGGAAAGCCCTCGAAGTCCTTGGCGGCCGTGCCGTTGGTCGACACGCCGATGAGCGCATTCTTGACGTAGGCCAGCACCTTCGGGGGAGCGTTGAGGGTTCCGGCGATCTGCGGCTTGGTGGTCTCAATCAACTCGCCGCTGCTGCTGATGATTGCCTTGGACACCCGCGGCTGCCATACCGTGCCCCCGTTGGCGATAGCCGAGTACATCACCGCCATCTGCAGCGGAGTGACCACGGTGTCGCCCTGCCCGATGGCGAGGTTGACCGCGTCACCGCCTCGGAACTTGTTGCCACCGAAGCAGTTGTCCTCGTCGATGGCCCGCAGCATCACCGAGCGGCTCGGGTCGGTGCGCCGGGCGCACCAGATGTCCTTATAGCGCTCCCAGTAGCCCTGCTTGAACTCGCGCCCGCCGACCCGGCCCGAGGCCTCGTTGGGCAGGTCAACGCCGGTGGCAGCGCCGAGGCCGATGCGCTGGGCGACGCTCTCGATGGCGTCTCGTGCCGCAGGCTTCGGGTCGCTGCCGCCGTCGCTCAGCCACATCCTGTAGGCGAGCTGGTAGAAGACGGTGTTGCACGACACCTCGATGGCACGCTTCACCGAGATGGGGCCGAACGCCACCGACTCGTTGTTCTTGAACCTTTGCTTGGCCACCTCGTAGTAGCTGCCGCAGTCGTACTTGCCATTGAGCTTGAACCCCGACTCGCCAACGGCGATCGCAGAGATGGGCTTGAACGCCGACGCCGGCGGGTAAAGCCCCTGGGTGGCGCGGGGCACGAGCGGGTAGCCGCTGGTGGGCGAGGTCAGCTGCGCGTAGTCGGTGTTGTTGATGCCTCCAGACCACACCTCAGGGTCATAGCTGGGGAAGGAGGCCATGGCCAGAATCTGCCCGGTGGTCACATCCATCACGACGGCGGCCCCCGAGTCGCCCTTCTTACCCTGAGTCCGGGCCCGGAAGACCGCGGCACGCAGCTGGTCCTCGACCACCTTCTGCAGCTTGGCGTCGATGCTAGTTACCACGTAGTTGCCCGGCTTGGGGTCTGTCTCCTCGATGACGCCCGTGACCGCACCCGAGCGATCGATGGCCAGCCTCGTGACCCCGGGGCTCCCACGCAGTTGCGCGTCGTACTGGTCTTCGAGTCCCGCTCGGCCCACGAGGTCGGTGCGCGAGAGCATGCGGCCCTGATCGTCGACCCCATTGATCTCGGCCTGAAGCTCGTCGTCGCGCACGGGGCCGAGGTAACCGAGGATCGCCGCTGCATTCACGTCGAACGGCTTGGGGTACACGCGCACCGAGTTCAGCTCCGCCGTGATGCCGGGGAAGAGCCCGCGCTGCTCCATGATCTGCAGTGCGACGTCAGTAGACACGTTGGTCGCGACCGGGATCGGCTGGTAGGGCGAGCCGTTCCAGCAGATCGGCGGCCTCTTGGCCCCCTCCGTGCCACAGAGCTGAAGCCGGTCCATGAGGTCGAGGTAGCTCGTGCCCAGCACATCGGCGAGCCGGGCCAGCACCTGCTTGCCGTCGTCCTGCTGGCGCACCACGGTGGTGCGGTCGACCGATACCACCAGAGTGGTGCGGTTGGACACCAGAGGCCGACCCGCCTGGTCGAGCACCAGCCCGCGCACCGCTGGGGTGAAGGCCTCGCGCACGCGGTTGTTGGCCGCCGCCTGCTGGTACGAGCCGCCGGAGACGACCTGAATCAGCACGAGCCTGCCGACCACGGTGGCGAGCAGGCTGAGGATCAGCACTGAGAGCACGACAAGTCGAAGAGTCGACCTCGGCGTCACGGCGCTGGCTCCCTTGGTGTGCGGTCGGGGCGGAGGGCAGGCAATCGCCTTTGACGTGCGGAAGCCGGACTGCGGCTCCCCTCTGAGGGTACGACGATTCTCGCGAGCTGAGACGTTCCCCCCCACCACGGGCCCCCTGCGCCACAGTGGTCACACGTACGTCGACATTTCCTGTCCCCGGAGTGTCGGAGGTCAGAGCGACAGGCGCGGCTCGAAGAAGCGGTCAACCGCTCCGAGGGTCGGAATCACCAGGGCCGCTAGCAGCACCGAGTACACGATTCCGGTGACGACGTCGGCGGGCACCTCTCCCCACACCACGCGGGGATCTCCCAGTAGCGACCCCAGCAGGGCCCTGCCGAGCACACTGCCGAGCGCCGCACACGCCACCGTCACGAGGGCGATGGCCACTACTCCGCCTGACCGCTCGGCCACAACTCCGGCCACATAGCCCGCGACGGCGAGCAGCAGCGCCGTGAGGCCGAAGTAACCCAGTGAGGGTGGGGCCAGGTCCAGCAGCACACCTCCGGCAAAGCCCGCGATTGTGCCCACCACGGGCCCACGCACGAACCCACACGCCATCACGACGACGAGCACGAGGTCGGGAGTCGCCCCAGGCAGGTTGAGCCGCGACAGCAGACTCAGCTGCAGCACCACCGCCCCCAGCAGCGCGAGTGCCACCACGACGACGCGGGCGGGCGTCACGCCAGCCCCACTGCCGACATCATGGCGACTCGGTGGCCGCTGAGGCACCGTCGCTCGTGGGCCGGGGCGACGTGGGGGCGGGGGGCGGCGTCGAGGCGTTGGGCGGCGTCGAGGCGTTGGGCGACGCCGTGACGGGCGAGTTCGAGGCCGAACCGCTCGCTCCTGGCGACGCGCTGGGTGCGGCCGACGTCGGCACCCCGGGCGTGGGCACGCCTGAGGTCGCGCCGCTGGGGGCCGCCGTCGGCACGAGCACGGAGTCGCGGGGGTTCTCCCGCGGCGGCTCCACCACCACGGCGACAAGGTCCAGGGTGGACATATTCGCGAAGGGGCGGATCTTGGCCTGCCGGGTGAGCTGTCCCGGTGTGCCCGACACCGACGTGATGATGCCGATCGGCACCCCGGGCACGTAGGGGCGCCCCGACTTGGAGCCGAAGGTCAGCACGCTGTCACCCGGCTTGAGCGAGCCATAGGGATCGAGCAGCTTGAAGTCGAGCTCGAGCTCGCTCCCCGTGCCGGACACAAACCCGATCTCGCCCGATCCCTCGAGACGCCCACCCACGGTGTTAGTTGCGTCGGTGATGAGCACGACGACAGCCGACGTCGACGACACCGACACCACGCGACCGGCGAGCCCTCCCCCGGCCATCACGGTCATGTCGACCCCTAGCCCGTCGACCTGGCCGGCATCAATCGTGACCGTGTGGGCGAATCCCTGCGCCGACCCCACGCCGATCACCTGCGCGACCACCATGCGGTACTGCCCCGCTTGGCTCATGCGCAGCAAGTCGTCGATCTCGGCGATTCGCCTCACCGCGTCAGGAGACGACCCGGTCGCCCTCAACCGGGCGAGCTCAGCCTCGAGGTCGGCGATGCGCCGCTCGTTGGCACCGCCCGACGTCAGGCTTCCGATCAGGCCGCGCAGGGGGGAGGTCAGCGAGGAGGTGGCCGACTCGAGTGGACCGAACACCGACCCGGTCATTCTCTTCAGTCCCCCGAGGGGTCCGTTGGCGTCTGCCCGAAGGTCGATCGCCATGAGGCTGAACGCCACGAGCAACAGAATCCCGAGGATCAGCCTCGGGCGTCTACTCTCGCGCATGCAGGCCCCTCTACGTCAAGATTCCCCCCGAAACAACGCCCGGGGGCCGGCACCTAGTGCCGCGGCTCCGAGATGAGCACCTGCTGGAGCGACTCGAACTCCTCGACACACTTGCCGGAGCCGAGCGCCACACAGGCGAGCGGATTCTCGGCGATAATGATTGGCATACCGGTCTCGTGCCTCAGACGCTCGTCAAGCCCCTTGAGCAGCGCCCCCCCGCCTGTGAGCACGATTCCGCGGTCCATGATGTCGCCGGACAACTCAGGAGGGGTTCGGTCGAGGGTGGTCTTGACCGCGTCGACCACTGCGGTGACCGGCTCGTCGATCGCCCGGCGGATTTCCTCAGCCGTGACCACGATGGTGCGGGGAAGCCCGGACACGAGGTCTCGGCCGCGAATCTCCGCGTGTGGCTCGTCGGGGGTGGGAAACGCGGAGCCAATTGCCATCTTGATCTCCTCGGCGGTGCGCTCGCCGAGCATGAGGCTGTACTCCTTTTTGACGTACGTGATGATCGCGTTGTCGATCTCGTCGCCGCCCACTCGGATCGAGAGGCTGGTCACGATGCCCCCGAGAGAGATCACCGCCACCTCGGTGGTGCCCCCGCCGATATCGACAACCATGTTGCCCGTGGGCTCGTGCACCGGAAGTCCGGCACCGATCGCCGCCGCCATGGGCTCCTCAATGATGAAGACCTTGCGAGCGCCGGCCGCGTATCCGGCATCTTTCACCGCGCGCTGCTCGACGCCGGTGATGCCCGACGGCACGCATACGACCAATCGAGGCTTCGCGAGGTGTCGGCGCTTGTGCACCTTCTGAATGAAGTAGCGGAGCATGCGCTCGGTGGTGTCGAAGTCGGCGATGACGCCGTCTTTGAGTGGCCGAATCGCCACAATGTTGCCGGGGGTGCGACCGATCATGCGCTTGGCCTCGGAGCCCACCGCGAGGATACCGCCACTGGTCTGGTTGATCGCCACGACCGAGGGCTCATTCAGCGCAATACCGCGGCCCCGCACGTAGACGAGGGTGTTCGCGGTTCCGAGGTCGACGGCCATATCACGACCGATGAACGAGTTCGCCGACATGGGGGAGAAGAAACTCTGCCTACTAGCCACGGTCCCATCGTAGTCGGAACCGAGGGGCCCGAGCACCAGTGAAGGCCATTCTGCGGAGGTGAACGAGGGCCCTTCGGTCGGTTTGCCGGGTTCTGCCGCCGAACGAGCGCCGCGCTAGGACGACAGGTCGGGGAAGAACAGGGCCACCTCGCGCGCTGCCGACTCGGGTGAGTCGGAGCCGTGAGTGACGTTGTTCTGCATCTCGCAGGCGAGGTCTCCACGAATGGTGCCAGGCGCCGCATTGGCCGGATTAGTGGCGCCCATCATGAGCCGCCACGACGCGATGACCTCGGGGCCCTCGACCACAGCCGCCACGAGCGGACCCGAGGTGATGAAGTCGACCAGCTCGCCGAAGAAGCCCTTGCCGGCGTGCTCGCCGTAGTGGGTCTCGGCCAGCTCGCGGCTGAGGGTGCGCTGCTCGAGCGCGACGAGCCGGAACCCCTTGCGCTCAATGCGCGACAGCACCTCCCCCACGAGTCCACGGGCGACGCCATCGGGCTTGACGAGGACAAGGGTGCGCTGAAGTGCGTCAGAGGAGGTCACGCATAGACCCTACCCGTTACGGGAATCGGCGCTCAGCCGCAGTGCCACGAACCACAGCAGGGCGAACACCACACCGAGGACAAACATCGCCGGCACCAGGAAGCCGGAGGCGATGACGAGGGCCTGCACCACCCACCCAACCATCGGCCCGTAGGGCTTGGAGATCACCCCCACCGCAAGCAGGGTTACCAGGGCGAGCAGTGCCAGCGACCAGCCGACCAGCGCCGGCTGCTCGGGTTGGATGACGGTGAGGGCGACCGGGATCGACAGCAGCACGACGAGAGCCTCGAGGGTGAGCACGGTGGAGCCCAGCACCCGCAGCGGGTTCCTCACGACGAACTCATGAGCGCTCGCGCCTCAGCGACGGTGACCACCGAGCCGGTAACCAGCACGCCGGCACCCGCGCCGTGAAGAGCTGCAGCATCGGCCGACTCGACAGCGAGTTCGAGTGCCTCGGCGATGGTGCCTGCCACCCTCACCCGGTCGTCGCCGAACACCTCGCGCGCGATGTGGGCGAGGTCGGCGGCAGGTAGTGCACGGGGCGAGCGACTGGCTGTGACAACCACCTCGTTGAGCACCGGCTCGAGCGCTTCGACCATGGCCCGCGCCTCCTTGTCGGAGAGCATGGCGAGCACCCCGACCAGGTGCTCGAATGCAAAGGAGTCGTCGATCGCGTCGGCGAGGGCGCGCGCGCCGTGGGGGTTGTGCGCTGCGTCGACGAGAACGGTGGGCGAGCGTCGTAGCACCTCGAGCCGCCCAGGGGAGCTGACCGCCGCGAACCCCTCGCGCACGAGTTCGAGGTCAAGCGCGCGCGAGCCGTCGCTCAGGAACGCCTCGACCGCCGCGAGCGCCACCGCGGCGTTGTGCGCCTGGTGGGTGCCGTGAAGGGGCAGCAGGATGTCGGGGTACACCGTGGTATCGCCGCCCGAGGTTCCGGTCTGGAGCGTGACCAACTGGCCCCCGACCGCGAGCTCGCGGCTCGCGACCCCGAAGTCAGGACCCTCCCTCAGAGCAGATGCCCCCACCAGTTCGCAGCGCGCGAGCAGCACCGGCGCAACCTCGGGCCGCTGGGCCGCCAGCACGGCGATGGAGCCAGCCTTGATAATTCCCGACTTCTCTGCCGCCACGTCGACCACCGTGGGCCCGAGATAGTCGAGGTGGTCGAGGTCGATGGGCGTGACCACCGCCACGCCTGCGTCGACCACGTTGGTGGCGTCCCATCCGCCGCCCATGCCGACCTCGATGACGGCAACGTCAACCGGGGCCTCGGCGAACAACGCGAGTGCAATGCCCGTGACAACCTCGAAGTACGACATCGCCGGACCGCCGGTGGTCACCGACTCGGCATCGACGATCTCGAGGTACGGCGCGATGTCGTAGTACGTCTCGACGAAGCGCTCATCGCTCACGGGCTCGCCATTGAGCATGATGCGCTCGGTCACGCTGGCCAGGTGCGGGCTCGTGTAGAGGCCGGTGCTGAGGCCAAAGGAACGCAGGAGTGACTCGACCATGCGTGCCGTGGAGGTCTTGCCGTTGGTGCCGGTGAGGTGGATCGCCGGAGTCGAGTGCTGGGGGTCGCCGAGCAGTTCCATCAGCCGGGAAATGCGCGCCAGACTCGGCTCCATGCGCGTCTCGGGCCAGCGCGCCATGAGGTCGGCGTGCAGTGCGGCGAGGGCAGCTGAGGGGTCGGGCGACGCGGTCACATCAGCGAGCCTAATGCCGCTCCCTAGGATGGGCCGCATGGAGCAGAGCACCCCGCCCTCGGGCGCAGCAGGCCTTCCCGAGAAGCCCAGCATCGAGGGCATCGAGGCACGATGGTCGGCGGCGTGGGAGCAGTCGGGGGTCTACCGCTTCGACGAGACTTCCCCCCGGGCAGACGTGTACTCCATCGACACCCCTCCCCCCACCGTCTCGGGGTCACTGCACGTGGGCCACGTGTTCTCCTACACCCATACCGACCTGATCGCGCGCTACCGTCGCATGCGCGGCAAGCAGGTGTTCTACCCGATCGGCTGGGACGACAACGGCCTGCCCACCGAGCGCCGGGTGCAGAACTACTACGGGGTGCGCTGCGACCCCTCGATGCCGTTCGACCCCGACTTCGCGCCTCCGGCCGAGCCGGGCAAAGACCAGGTACCCATCTCGCGCGGCAACTTCATCGCCCTATGCGATCAGCTCACCGCGGAAGACGAGAAGGCCTTCGAAGATCTGTTTCGGCGCCTCGGGCTCTCCATCGACTGGAGGCACACCTACCAGACCATCGACACCGCCGCCCGCACGGCGTCGCAGCGTGCCTTCCTGCGCAACCTTGCACGCGGCGAGGCGTATCAGGCCGAGGCCCCCACCCTGTGGGACGTCACTTTCCGCACGGCCGTGGCCCAGGCCGAGCTCGAAGATCGCGAGCGGCCGGGCGCCTACCACCGCATCGCCTTTGCCCGTCCCGGTGGTGAGCCCGTACACATCGAGACCACGCGGCCCGAGCTGCTCTCGGCCTGTGTGGCGCTGGTGGCGCACCCTGACGACGAGCGGTATCGCGAGCTGTTCGGCAGCACCGTGGTCAGTCCTGTGTTCGGGGTCGAGGTCCCGATCGTGGCCCACCCGCTCGCCGACCCCGACAAGGGCTCGGGCATCGCGATGATTTGCACCTTCGGCGACCTCACCGACGTCATCTGGTGGCGCGAGCTGCAGCTGCCCACCCGTCCGATCATCGGCTGGGACGGCCGCATTCTCGCCGAGGTGCCCGAGTGGATCACCTCGGCCGAGGGGGCGACGGCCTACGAGTCGATCGTTGGCGCTACGGCCTTCACCGCCTCCGAGCGCACGGTCGCGCTGCTGCGAGAGTCGGGCGACCTGATCGGCGAGCCGCGACCCATCACGCACCAGGTGAAGTTTTTCGAGAAGGGCGATAAGCCACTCGAGATCGTCACCACCCGCCAGTGGTACCTGCGCAACGGTGGACGCCACCAACCCCTGCGCGAACTGCTGCTGGCTCGCGGGCGCGAACTGCGCTGGCACCCCGAGCACATGGAGGTGCGCTACAAGAACTGGGTCGAGGGACTCAACGGCGACTGGCTCATCTCGCGACAGCGCTTCTTCGGAGTTCCGATCCCGCTCTGGTATCGCCTCGACGAGCACGGTCAGCCGCAGTGGGACTCCCCCATCGCTGCGACCGAGGCCTCCCTTCCGGTCGACCCGGCGTCCGATGCTCCCGAGGGCTTCAGCGCCGAACAGCGCGGCGAGCCAGGTGGCTTCATCGGCGACTCCGACGTGATGGACACCTGGGCCACGTCGTCGCTCACCCCGCAGATCGCCGGCGGCTGGGAGCGCGACCCCGCGCTGTGGGCCGCGGTGGCGCCCTACGACCTGCGCCCACAGGCCCACGAGATCATCC
>Ga0114966_10002036_pt1 | contig 18229 bp, 19 predicted proteins | sample M_130207_XF_Meta_FD_87029 | JGI IMG/M metagenome (GOLD analysis project Ga0114966, IMG submission 87029) | Freshwater microbial communities from Lake Montjoie, Canada to study carbon cycling - M_130207_XF_MetaG | ecosystem: Environmental > Aquatic > Freshwater > Lake | place: Lake Montjoie...
ACATCGACAAAACCGATGATGTCGCCGGCGGCGGTCTTGCGGTAGGCGAAGCCGATATCGATCGAAATGCCGCGCTTTTTTTCTTCCGGCAGGCGGTCGGTGTCCACGCCCGTCAGCGCTTTGACTAGCGTGGTCTTGCCATGATCTATATGTCCGGCGGTGGCGACGATCATTTCAGTTTCCGGAAAATCTGCGTCTTGCCGGTGCGCAGCAGGGGCTGCCAGCTTTTTTGGTCGTCCAGCATTTCGTGGAACAACTGCCAGACGCCGGGATGGTGCTCGCTGACGTCGTCCAGAATGATGAGGCCGGCGGCCGTGACATGTGGCGACCACAGGTCGAGATCCTGCCTGACCGCCGGATAGCGGTGATCGCCGTCGATGAACAGCAGCCGGATAGCGCCTTTGGTCCACGCCTGCGCAGCGGCGCCCGATTCAGCGACGATGGGCTCGACGTAATCGAAGAGACCGAGTCCCTCCAGGTTTTCGCTGAAACGGTGATAGGTCGTGCCTTCTTTGCGGATGAAGTCGTGGTCTTTCAGCACTGGCCCGCCGTCGAAAACGTCGACCGCATGCACGTGCTCGCGCCCTGCGGCCTTGCTGCCCGCGGCAAGCCACGCGGTGGAAAGGCCCATCCAGCTGCCGATTTCCACTATCGCCCCGCTACCTTCGCCGTCGCGCGCCAGCCGGTAGAGCAAATAGCCTTCTACCGGGCTCAACCAGCCGTCGATATGCTTGACGCGTTCCGTCAGCAGCATGAATTCCGAAATTGTTGCGACGTCTGAAAATACTTTGTCGTTCATTTCGATGATCGCAGTCGTCAGTGTGCGTGCGTTGGTAGCTGGAGCTGCGCCAACTGGGCGATAAAGCCGCTTTCGTCGTCGAGGCAGCGCAGGTCGAGGATGAAGGCGCCGTCCTTGATGTGGCCGATGACGGGCACCGGCAGCGCGCGGAACGCAGACGACAGCGCGTCCGCCGCTCCGCTTTTGCGCTTGGCGCGCGGAGTGAGCGCTATGCCCGCGCTGGGCAGCGCATCGACCGGCAGAGCACCACTGCCGATCTGGCTTGAGCAGGCAATGATTTTCGCGTCAGCGTGGTTGCCGACGGCAGCGGCGAGCGCCGGCAGCACGCGCCTGGCCTGCGCCTCGATGTCGGTCTGCGGGCGCGTGAGCAGACGCAGCGTCGGCAGTTCGCGCATGAGACGCACGGGGTCCGCGTACAGCCGCAGCACCGCTTCGAGCGCCGCGAGTCTTACCTTGTCGACGCGCAGCGCGCGTTTCATCGGGTTCTTGCGGATCTTCGCGATCAGATCCTGGCGGCCGACGATCAGCCCGCACTGCGGCCCGCCCAGCAATTTGTCGCCGCTGAAAGTGACGATGTCGGCGCCGCTGGCGATGGTCTCGCGCGGCGTCGGTTCGTGCGGCAGGCCGTACGCCTCGAGATCGATCAGCATGCCGCTGCCGAGATCGTTGATAAACGGCAGTTCGTGCTGGTGGGCAATCGCGGCGAGTTCGGCTTCGGGCACGCTGGCGGTAAAGCCCTGGATCGCGTAATTGCTGGCGTGTACTTTCATGATGGCGGCGGTGCGCGGGCCTATCGCCTGCTCGAAATCGTGTGCGTGCGTGCGGTTGGTGGTGCCGACTTCCTTCAGCTTGCAGCCGGCGCGCGCCATGATGTCGGGGATGCGGAACGCGCCGCCGATTTCGACCAGCTCGCCGCGCGAGACGATGACTTCTTTTTTCGGCGCGAGCGAATTCAATACCAGGTAGACCGCCGCGGCGTTGTTATTGACGACAACTGCCGCTTCGGCGCCGGTCAGGCGCTGCAGCCAGGCTTCGACGTGGCTGTCGCGCTCGCCGCGCGCGCCGCCGCCCAGATCGAATTCGAGATTGACCGCGCGCGTCATGGCGTCTGTAGCTGCGTCGGCGGCAACTTGCGGGTAAAGCGCGCGCCCGAGGTTGGTGTGCAGTACGGTGCCGGTCAGGTTGAAGACTGCGCGCAGAGAGGGTTGCGCCAGCGCGCGCAGTTGTTTTGCGCATTGTGCAGCGAGCGCGTCGTCGTCGGGCGGTGGAAGCGCCGCGTTTTTTGCCAGCAGGCTGCGATGTTCATCGATCACCGCGCGCAGGGTTTCGACGACGAGCGGGCGGCCGTGCGTTTGGATGAGTCCTGTTACGGCATCGAGCTTGAGCAGGCGATCTATTGACGGGAGCGCGCGACGCGCGGCGGCGGCTGAATTCAACATAGCCGCAGGTAGCTGCGAAGAGAGGTGGCGCACGATCCAGGAAGCGTCAACATGAGCAGGACAGGCGCACACGGCGCCGCAATTACGAGGGGGCAGGGAGCCTAGTTTAGCGCAGTTTTCACCGCCTATGCTATTCTCGATGCGGCTCGTCGCGCGAGCGGGCCGTGCCTGCAAATCACAAAAATTCGCCGGAGGAGCAAATATGAAAGCATACGCATATGCGCCGTTGCTGCTGGCAATCGCCGGGGCAGCCGATGCGCAGAATTATCCGTCGCGGCCGATACGTTTTGTCGTGCCGTACACCGCCGGCGGCGCGGGCGATATATTCGCGCGCACCATCGGTCAGAAATTCTTTGAGGCGATGGGGCAGACGGTGGTCGTCGACAACCGTCCGGGCGCCAACGCCATCATCGGCACCGATCTCGTGGCGAAGTCGCCGCCCGACGGCTATACGATAGTGATGGGCAACAGCGCGCCATTCGTGTTGAACCCCAGTCTTTACAGCAAGCTGCCGTATGACCCGGTGCGCGATTTCGCGCCGGTCACGCAGGGCACTTATTACGCCTACGTGCTGGTCGTGCACCCGTCGATACCGGCGAAGAATATCCAGGAACTCGTTGCCTATGTGAAGACAAAACCGGGGCTTGCTTACGGCTCGACCGGGTTGGGCGGCGCGAATCATCTGGCTGGTGAATTTCTCGCCACGATGACGGGTATCAAGCTCACCCATGTTCCCTATAAGGGCAGTGCCGCTGCGCTCACCGATGTGCTGGCTGGGCAATTGCCCATGATGTTCGACACGCAGATCACGTCGATACCGCAGTTGCGCGCGGGCAAGCTGCGGGCGATCGGGTTTTCCGGCAACCGCCGCTCGCCGCAAATGCCCGATGTGCCGACGATGGACGAGCTGGGCCTGAAAGGATTCGAAGTGAGTTCATGGCAGGGCATACTCGCGCCGGCCGGCACGCCGAAAGCGATCGTCGAACGGCTTTATCAGGAAACGGCGAAAGCGCTCAAGGCGCCTGAAGTGATCGAGCGGCTCGCCACGCAGGGCGGCAATGAGCTGGTTGGCAGCACGCCTGCGCAGTACGCCGAAGTGATCAAGTCTGAAATCGTGAAGTACGGCAAGATTATTAGAGGCGCAGGAATCCGCGTCGAGTAGCTTAAGTCGCGGGCTTGCGCGCTGTCCGCATGGTGACGAACTCCTCGGCGACCGTCGGATGGACGCCGATGGTGGTGTCGAACTGCGCCTTGGTCGCCCCGCATTTGATTGCAATTGCGATGCCCTGGATGACTTCGCCCGCGTCGGCGCCGACCATGTGCGCGCCGAGCACGCGGTCGGTTGCGCGTTCGACGACGAGCTTCATGAAAACCTGTTCGCTGCTGCCCGACAGCGTGTGCTTGAGCGGTTTGAAGCGCGCCGCATAAATATCGATTTCGCCGAAGCGCGAGCGCGCCTCTTCCTCGCCGAGACCGACGGTCGCCGCATTCGGGTCGGCGAATACCGCGGTCGGAATATTCGAATAATCGAGCGCGGTCGGCCGCTTGTTGAACAGCGTGTTGGCGATTGCCATGCCTTCCGCGGTGGCGACCGGCGTCAGGTTGACGCGGTCGGTGACGTCGCCGATCGCGTAGACCGACGGCGCCGTGCTTTGCGAATAGCCGTCGACCACGATGGCGCCTTTGGCATTTACCTTGACTCCCGCGGCTTCGAGGCCGAGGTTGCGCGTGTTCGGCGCGCGGCCGGTAGCGTACATGATGCAATCGGCTTCGAGCACGGTGCCATCGGCAAGTGTTGCGCGCAGGCCGTTGCCGTCGCGCGTGATGGTCTTGATGTCGGTGTTGAGCCTGACAGCGACGCCTTTTTTCTGCATCTCGTCGGCCAGCATGCTGCCGAACTCATGGTCGAAATTGCGCAGGATATTAGCGCCACGATACATCAGTGTGGCGTCGGCGCCCATGCCGTTGAAAATGGAAGCGAACTCGAGCGCGATATAGCCGCCGCCGACCACGATGACACGCTGCGGCAAAGTGTCGAGGTAAAACGCTTCGTTGGACGTAATGGCGAGGTCGGCGCCCGGAATGGCGGGTTTCACCGGCCAGCCGCCGACCGCTACCAATATGTGAGTCGCGGTGTAGCGCTTGCCACCGGCCTCTATGGTATGCGCATCGATGAGCGTCGCCCGCGCGTCGATGATGCTGACGCCGGCGCTGACCAGCAGGCGGCGGTAGATGCCGTTCAGCCTTTCGATTTCCTGGTTCTTGTTCGCCAGCAGTAGCGCGAGATCGAAAGCGCTTTCGGACGCGGTCCAGCCGAACCCGGTGGCGTGGTGTATCTCCTCGCGAAAGTGCGCGGCGTAGCTGTAGAGTTTTTTCGGGATACAGCCGACGTTGACGCAGGTGCCGCCCAGGTAGCGCTCTTCTGCCACCGCGACGCGGGCGCCGAAACCGGCGGCAAAGCGGCTCGCGCGCACCCCGCCGGAACCGGCGCCGATGGTGAACAGATCAAAATCGAATTGCGGCATCTATTGGCCGCCCGCACGCGCATGCGGCGGCGAAGGCGGGGAGACAGCAGCGAGAACGTTCGCGCTCGCGGCTACTCCCACAGCCTTTCCGGCAGCGGCAGGCCGGCGAGATCTTCGGGGGTCAGCGGATGGTCCGGTTTGATGCCAAAGCGCTCGAGCACCGCTGCCAGTTGGCGCGTGTGCTGCGCCGAGTGCCAGGTCGAACGCTCGTAGAGCATGTGCAGGGCCTGCGGGCCAAAGAAAGTCTTCACTTTCTGCTGGCACGATTTGTCGGCGAGCCCGTTCCACCATTTCTCGATGCCGGCGATTACATCGTCGCCGTAGCATGCGATCTCTTCGCCGGTAGTGAAGGTGCCGTCGGCAGGTGGAGTGTTCGCGAGCTGTGTTGCGTACTCGACGCCGTCGACGGCGGTTTCAAGATAAGCCTCGCCGATGCGGAACACGTGATGGCCCATGAGGCGGATCGAGCGCGGACGGTTGTCGATGACGAGCTCGTTGATGCGTTCCGTTGGCATCTGGCGCATGAGCCGCTGAGCCGCGCGCAGCGTGGTGAGCCATTTATGAATGAGCTGTTCGGGCGGCAGCGGTGTGTGGCCGGTGCCCTGCAGGCCGACGAACTCGGCGACGTCTTCGAGATTCTGTCCGAAGACAAACTGTTCGCCGCGCGCCACCACCGGCACGTTGCGCACGCCGTATGCCAGCAGTTTTTCTTTTCCGCCCGGATCGTTAAAGACGTCGATCGCGACGAAGTCGATATTTTTTTTCGAAAGAAACTCTTTCGCTCGGAGACAGCTACTTCATCCGGGCTGGGTAAAGAGTATGAATTTGTCGGTGATGTCGTTCATGGGTGGGCTGCCGCAGGAGGAATGTATGAGTGCCGAAGCCTACTACCCGCCGCATCGATGCGTCAAGCGCGCATCGTTCAAGAACACGGCGCCGCCCAAGGACTGGAGAAGCGAGAGGGGCGAGGCGGGGGGGTAGTTCAAAAGCTTTACGTCTTACTTCTCTCTCCTCCCGGGCTATTGAATAATTCCTCCGCCCAGACACACCCGGCTTTCATAGACCACGACGGACTGGCCGGGCGTTACCGCCCACTGCGGTTCGGCAAATTCGACTTCGCAGCTTGATGCATCGACGCGCACCACGGTGCATGGCGCGTCTTTCTGGCGGTAGCGTGTCTTGGCGTTGTACACCCAGTTGCAATGCGGTGGTGCGCCGCTGATCCAGTTGAGGTCGATGCCGGTCAGGGTCGTTTTCAGCAGCGCGTCGTGATCGCGCCCTTGTACCACCAGCAGGCGGTTATTGGGCATGTCCTTGGCAGCCACGTACCAGGCGTCGCCTTCCGCCGGGTTGTTGTTGCCGGCGTCGCGTCTTTGCCCGCCGATGCCGAGGCCCTGGCGCTGCCCTATTGTGTAAAACATGAGTCCCATGTGGCGGCCGACCATCTGGCCGTCGAGCGTCCAGATTTCTCCCGGGTCGGCCGACAGATAGCGGTTGAGAAATTCGCGGAACGGCCGCTCGCCGATAAAGCAGATACCGGTCGAGTCCTTTTTGTCGTGGTTGGGAAGACCGTTCTTGCGCGCGATCTCGCGCACTTCGCGCTTGTAGATAGAGCCGAGCGGGAACAGCGTTTTCGACAACTGCGCCTGGTTCAGGCGGTGCAGGAAATAGCTCTGGTCCTTGGTGCCGTCTTCCGCCTTGAGCAATTGAAAAAGGCCGTCGACTTCGCGGACCTGCGCGTAATGGCCGGTCGCGATGCGGTCGGCGCCCATGGCGAGTGCGTGTTCGAGAAACGAGCGGAACTTGATTTCGGCGTTGCACAGCACGTCGGGGTTGGGCGTGCGGCCGGACTGGTATTCGCGCAGGAACTCGCTGAACACGCGCTCCTTGTATTCAGCCGAAAAATTGACCGCCTCGATTTCGATGCCGATGCGGTCGGCGACCGATACCGCATCGATCAGGTCTTCGCGCGAACTGCAGTATTGCTCGTCGTCGTCATCTTCCCAGTTCTTCATGAAGAGTCCGACCACGTCGTGGCCCTGCTCTTTCAGCAGGAGTGCGGCGACCGCGGAATCGACGCCGCCCGACATGCCTACGATGACGCGCTGTTTGTCCATGCGGATCAGTTGGAATTTGGAATAAGGTGAAAGGTCAAAATGCTCGCGACGACGTTGTCGTCGACTTCGAGGTGCGTGGCTGACTGATTATAAAGCGCGCCGCGGCCGGTTTGCTACTAGAGGAGTGGAAATCCAAGCGTTGCAGGAGCGGGTGCCTTGGTGCATATTATCCGCGACCTCCGATACCTGCCTGATCAAGCAAATGATGGATGAAAAAAATATTTCCGGCGCGCGTGCCGGCGGCAAGAAACTCTGGAGAGTCTGGTGGCTGTGGGGCATCCCGGTCGGCTGGACCGTGAGCGGCCTGATCGTTTTCGCGGAAATCGCGCGCGTGGCGGGCTTTGCCGGCTGCGGCGACCTGCTCGACGTCGTGCGCCTGCTGGTTTATTGCGGCTGGGCGCGGCTCGCCTGGCGGTGCTCGCACAACGTGGAAGACAGTCGCTGGACGCCGGTGTTGCGCTTCGCGCTGGGCGCCGGGCTGGTCTCCATGGCGATGTTCTGAGGGCGCCGCCCCTTAATAGTTGGCGTCCGCAGCCTTGATTTTCGCGAGGCTCATCGCCAGCACGAAGCCGAGCAGCACCAGCATGCCGAGCGTGAGCAGAAAGGTTATCGACAACCAGACGCCCAGATCGGTGAGCCAGGGCGGCAACGTAAAGTGCTGGGCGAACAGCGCGACTGTCACTGCTACCAGCATGACGACGCTGCCATGCCCCAGCGAGAACAACGCTCCGCATCTGCGGGCCAGCCGCGGGTTGGCGCCGGCGTTGAAGCGGGTGAGGCAGTCTATCGCGACCAGGTGGTCGGCATCGAGGCCGTGGCGCATGCCGAGCACGAACACCAGCAGCATCAGTCCAATCCAGTCTTGGTGGGGGGGCAGGCATGGCGCGGGAAGTGAGTTGAAATTAAGTTGTCCTGCATGAGGCATACTGCGTGCAGGAATTGCCGGCAACGCGGTACATAAAAAAAGGCAGGGTTGCCCCTGCCTTTTTTCGAGAAAGAAGAACTATTACTTCTTCTTGTCTTCTTTTTTCGCGTCGTCTTTCTTGGCTTCGTCTTTTTTGGCTTCGTCTTTTTTGCCGTCTTTCATCGGTTGCGCACCAGCGTGCGCAGCTGCGAATACACCAACCGACGCAAATGCAAACGCACCGGCAACCAAAGCAGCGAGTAATTTCTTCATGTGAATATCCTCTTAGTGTTATCAGATCTGATCAAAAACCAATATGGCCGCAGGACGACCATGCTACACAATACGCATGAAGCCCCCCATCGGTTGACTGCACTATATAACACATTGTTTATATGTGCAAATCCAATTAAGATGCAGGGCCGCTACGGATTATCCGAAGGCGCTCCCGCGGTTATGAGGCCTGCCATCTTGAGTTTTTCCATTTTGCGTCTATGCATAGTGATGCTTGGCTGTGCGTTGCTGGCGCCATGCGCTGTCGCGGCGCCGCGCGTGCCAAGTGCCGACAACGAGGTGCTGGAACGCCTGCCGGCGCGTCCGAACGACCCGGCCATGCGCGAAATCAGGGATTTGCGCAGCGCGCTGGCGCGCGATCAGCAGAATCTCGAGCTCGCGGACCGGCTCGCGCGGCGCTATTTCGAGCAGGCGATGGCGCAGGGCGATCCGCGCTATGTCGGCTATGCGCAGGCGGCGCTGAAACCGTGGTGGGACCTGCCTGAGCCGCCGGTGCGGGTGCTGGTGATGCGCGCCACCCTGGTGCAATACCGGCACGATTTTGCGGCGGCGCTTGCCGACCTCGCGCGCGCGCTCGAACGCGATCCTGAAAATGTGCGGGCATGGTCGTTGCGCGCGGCTATCCATCTGGTGCAGGCCGATTACGCGGCATCGCGGCGCGATTGCGCGGGCCTGGCCCGGTTGGTGGATGAACTAAGTGCGGTGGGCTGCACGGCGTTCATTGATGGTATGACCGGCAGCGCCCGCGCGAGTCGAGAAACTCTGGACCGCGCGCTGGTGCGTGCCAGCGAGGTGAGCGCGGAACTAAAATTGTGGAACCTGGTGCGGCTCGCAGAAATGGCGTGGCGACTCAATGACGCCAGGCTCGCGGAACAGTACTTCAAACGCGCGCTGGCGCTCGGCGTCACTGACGGATTTCTGCTCGCGGCGTATGCGGATTTTCTGCTTGATTATGGACGCCCACTGGAAGCCATCGCTTTGCTCAAGGACTGGACTCTCGCGGACCCGCTGCTGCTGCGCCTGGCTCTGGCTGAAAATGCGACCAATGCCAATGGCGCGCGCGAGCACCAGGCGACGCTGGCCGATCGCTATGCCGCGGCACGCCTGCGTGGCGATACCACGCACGAGCAGGAGGAATCGCGTTTCACTTTGCAGATGCTGAAGCAACCCGCAGAAGCGCTGCGCCTCGCGCAGAGTAACTGGAAGGTGCAAAAGGAGCCGCGCGATGCGCGCGTGCTGCTTGAAGCGGCGGTCGCATTGCGCCGGCCGGAAGCCGCGCAGCCGGTGCTCGACTGGATGGGGCAGACGCGGATAGACGATTGGTATTTGCAGCGTCTCGCTGATCAACTGGCAGCGATGCGCAAAGGCGGCAAGTGATGCGCGCGGCGTGGTTGCTGGCATTGGTCTTGTGCGCGGGGTCGGCATTTGCCCACAAACCGAGCGACAGCTATTTGTCGATCACGGCCGACGGCAGCGTGCTGCGCGGGCAGTGGGACATCGCACTGCGCGACCTCGATTTCGCGAGCGGGCTGGACAGCAACGGCGACGGTGAAATCACGTGGGGCGAACTGCGCGCGCGTCACAACGAAATTGCCGCCTATGCGCTCGCGCGGCTGACAGTCAGGCTTGACGGCGCGTCATGCCCGTTGCGCGCGACCGATCACCTGGTTGACCAGCATAGCGACGGCGCATACGCGGTAATACGCTTCGAGGCGCAATGCGCGAAGGCGGGCGCGGAACTCGAGCTCGGCTACAACCTTTTCTTCGACGTCGATCCGCTGCACAAAGGCTTGCTGCGTCTCGAATACGCAGGGGCCACGCGCACCGCGATTTTCAGTCCGGAGAGCGCCCGCCAGCGTTTCGAGCTGACGCGGCCGAGCCGCTTCGTGCAGTTCATCGATTATGCACGCGAAGGGGTGTGGCATATCTGGAAGGGCTTCGACCACATTCTGTTCCTGCTGTCGCTGCTGCTGCCCGCCGTGCTGATTCCGCTGGCCAGAGGCGCGCGCGTACCGAAGAACCCGATCGCGGGCTGGCAGGCGGTTGGGCAATTCAAGCCGGCGTTCTGGGAAGTGTTCCAGATCGTCACCGCGTTCACGATTGCGCATTCGATTACATTGAGCCTGGCCGCGCTAGGCGTGATCACTTTGCCGACGCGGCTCACCGAGTCGGCCATCGCGTTGTCGGTCATCCTGGCAGCGCTCAACAACATCTATCCGCTGTTTCAGCGGCGGCGCTGGATGGTCGCGTTCGCGTTCGGATTGATACATGGTTTCGGCTTTGCGAGCGTGCTTGCCGATCTCGGGCTGCCGCGCGATGCGCTGTTGCTGGCGCTGGTCGGTTTCAACCTCGGCGTGGAAGCAGGGCAGCTCGTCATCGTCAGCGTTTTCCTGCCGTCGGCCTACTGGCTGCGGCGGACGGCGTTTTACCAGCGGGCGGTGTTTCTCGGCGGGTCGGTGCTGATCTGCGCGCTCGCGGCCGTGTGGTTTGCCGAGCGCGCTTTCAACCTGAAGTTGCTGGTGTTTTGATGTCATAATTGTCGGCTTGGCGAACGTTGCCTGAGCTGATTGAATACAAGCATGCCTGATCCGCAAAAACAGGGGGTTCATGTCACTCGCCGCGATGCGACTTCGGCGCTTACGCCTGCGCTGATGTTTTCGCTCGCGGTGCATGCGGCTGCTGGCGGTGCCCTGTTTCAATACTGGCACCATGCGACGGTAGAGTTGCCGCAACCGCTGACGGTGACTTTCGAAGTGCTGCCGCCGGTGATAGTGGAAAGTACGCCGCCGGTTGAAATCAAGCCGTCAGTTCCCGCGCCGAAAAGCCGCACGCTGCCGGTGCCACAGATGCATCAGGCGCCGGCCCCGGCAGTGATGGCGGTGCAGCGGACGGACGCGGCGCCTGCGGTGGTCGCGGCGGCGGTGCCGGAGATCCCGCCTGCCCCTGTGGTGGTGGCTAAGGCGCCAGCGGTTGCTGCCGCGCCCGTTCGCGCGGATGCGGTCGAGCCGCCGCATTTCAACGTCGCCTATCTCAACAATCCGCGGCCTGCGTATCCGCCGATCGCGCGCAAGCTCGGGCTTGAAGGCGTCGTGCTGCTGCGTGTCGACGTTACTGCCAAAGGGACCCCCGAAAAAATCGTCATCGCGCAGACTTCGGGCGCTACGCTGCTCGACGAGGCGGCGCTGAAGGCGGTGCAGGGCTGGACGTTCGTGCCGGCGCGCCGCGGCGACACGCCGATCGCGCATCCGGTCGAAGTGCCGATCCGTTTCCAACTCAAGAATTAGCCGTGCGCACCGGGGTCAATAGCCAGCCGCGTCTTGCGGCCCGCGGCCTGCTGTTGCTGGCGGTCGCGTGTTGCGTATCCGCGGCAGTCGCGGCGGGCGTGCAGACGCTGGACACGGTGGAAGTCATCGATGCCGCCGACAACCTGCTGGGCACCGCCGATTCGGCGAGCCAGGGCACCGTGCGCCGCGAGCAGATCGAGGCGCGCCCCAATTACCGGCCGGGCGAAATTCTGGAAGCGGCCCCCGGCGTCATCGTCACCCAGCATAGCGGCGAAGGCAAAGCCAACCAGTATTTTCTGCGCGGCATCAACCTCGATCACGGCACCGATCTCGCGATCACCGTCGACGGCATGCCGGTCAACCAGCGCACGCATGGCCACGGGCAGGGCTACAGCGACCTGAATTTCCTGATTTCCGACATCGTCAGTGGCCTGCAATACAAGAAAGGCCCGTACTACGCCGACGAGGGTGATTTTTCGGCGGCGGGCGCGATGCATTTGCAGTTGCCTAATCGCCTGGACAAGGGCTTCGGCGAAATCGGCGGCGGCGCGTATGGTTACCGGCGCCTGCTGCTTGCCGATTCTCCAAAGTTGGGCAACGGCAATCTGCTCTACGCGCTGGAGGTATTTCACAATGACGGGCCGTGGACGCGGCCGGATGATTTCCGCAAGTTCAGCGGCCTGCTGCGTTACGGTCAGGGCACAGCGCAAGACGGTTTCAACGTGACGGCGATGGCGTACCAGGGGACGTGGAACGCGACCAACCAGATACCCAAGCGCGCGGTCGATGCCGGGCTGATCGGGCGTTTCGATACGCTCGACCGCAGCGACGGCGGCGACTCCAGCCGCTACAGCCTGTCGGGCGCGTGGAACAAGACCGGGCAGAATTCCGCGACCGCCGCCAACGCTTATGTCATCAAGAGCCGGCTCAGCCTGTGGAACAACTTTACGTTTTTTCAGGACGACCCCGTCAACGGCGACCAGTTCGAGCAGATCGACAAACGCGTGACCACCGGTTTCAACGCAAAGCACAGCCTGTTCGGCAAATGGGGCGGCCGTGAAGTCGAAAATACATTCGGCATGCAGGTGCGCAACGACAATATCAGCGTCGGCTTGTTCAATACGGCGCAGCGGGTGCGGCTCAGCACCACGCGTGCCGATCACGTGGTGGAAACCAGTGCCGCGGCGTATTACCAGAACAGCCTGCGCTGGAACGACTGGTTCCGCACGGTGGCGGGGCTGCGCGCAGATTTTTATACGGGGCAGGTCACCAGCGACAACCCGCTGAATTCCGGCAAAGCTTCCGACCACATGTTCAGTCCGAAAATGTCGCTGATTTTCGGCCCGTGGGCGAAGACCGAGTACTACTTCAATTACGGCCGCGGTTTTCACAGCAACGACATGCGCGGCGCCACCATCAGCGTCGCCCCCAAGACCGGCCTGCCCGCCACGCGCGAAGCCCTGCTGGTGCGCGCGACCGGCGCCGAAGTGGGCATGCGAACCGCGATCATTCCCCATCTGCAGAGTTCGCTGGCCGTGTTCGCGCTGGATATTCAGTCCGAGCTGCTGTTCGCGGGCGATGCGGGCACCACCGCCGACAGCGGCCGTTCGAGCCGGCGCGTCGGTTTCGAGTTTTCCAACCTGTACACGCCGAATGACTGGCTGGTGCTGGATGCCGACATCGCGTTCACGCGCGCGCGTTTCACCGGCATCGACTTTATGGGAGCGGGGGACCGTGTGCCGGGCGCGATTGAAGGTGTGGCGACCTTTACTGCGGCGGTAGACAACAAGGGGCCGTACTACGGCAGCATGCGGCTGCGTTACTTCGGTCCGCGCCCACTGATCGAAGACAACACGCTGCGCTCGAATTCGACCACGCTGCTGTCGGGGCGGGTGGGTTACAAGTTCGACAAAAAGGCGCGCGTCCAGCTTGACGTGTTTAACCTGCTCAACCGGCGCGCCAGCCAGATCGATTATGCCTATACCTCGCAGTTACGCGGCGAGGCGGCACCGGTCAACGATATCCATTTTCATCCGAGCGAGCCGCGCTCTTTCCGCATCTCGGCCATCCTCAATTTCTGACCGCCGCGCACGCCGGCCGCGGACAATAAAAAAGGCGGGGTCGAAACCCCGCCTTTATAGAAAAGATCCGACTTACTTCTTTTTGTCGTCTTTCTTCGCTTCTTCTTTCTTGGCTTCTTTTTTGGGTTCTTCTTTTTTCGCGTCAGCGGCGAAAACGGCGACCGAACCCAGGGCGAACATTGCGGCGAAGATGGCTGCGAAAAGCTTGCTCATGTTGATTCCTCTTATAGTGGTTGATGACTACGTCTAATTGTTACGACGGCCATAATCCGGCCATCGTCTATAACGCGTGTGCAGAAAGCCGGGTTGACATGGCTCGCGGGGAATGCGCGCGCCAGCGAATCAATGGTGCGCTGCAGTAAAATATTAATTTTATAAACCAGCAGCTTAAAATGAAAAAGGCCGGGATGACCGGCCTTTTTTCAATGCTTGAAGACTTACTTCTTTTGAGCAGATTTTTTGGATTTCTTGGCTTTTGCTTTCTTGGCCGGCTTGTCGGATTTTTTGGACTCCGCCATCGGGGCGTCGCCTTTCGGCGCGTCGGCCGCAACGGCGGCGAAAGAAACGGCTGCGAAAATCGCAGCAACCAACGTCGTGAGAAGCTTGCTCATTTTTTCCCCATCCTTTGCAAAGTGATTGATTTATAGAGACACTCTTGGGCGTCTCCCTGACGCTTAACGCGCGATGGACGAAGACGTTGACAGGAAATTATTTTTAAATTCAGGGGTTTTTCGGCCGGACTGGAACCGGTTTCGCGGAGAGGGGGGGCGTCGGCGACGCGGAAATCCCCCGCTGCCAGCCCCGTCAGATCCCAGGTCCCGACGCTATAGCGGATCAGGCGCAAGGTCGGGAATCCGGTGGCGGCCGTCATGCGCCTGACTTGGCGGTTCTTGCCTTCGCTCAGCGTCAATTTGAGCCAACTGGTCGGTATATTCCGGCGCTGGCGTATCGGCGGGTCGCGCGGCCACAGCCACGCCGGTTCCGCCGCGAGTTCCGCCATGGCCGGCCGGGTCAGGAAGTCACCGAGGTCTATGCCCTTCGCCAAAAGCGCCAGCGCCTCGGCCGTGGGCACGCCTTCCACCTGCGCCCAGTAGGTCTTGGCAAGCTTGTGGCGCGGATCGCTGATGCGGTGCTGTAAAGCGCCGTCATCGGTCAGCACGACGAGGCCTTCGCTGTCGGCATCGAGCCGCCCGGCCGCGTAAATGTCCGGCACCGGGATGAAATCCTTGAGGGTGCGCCGGCCCGGCGACGGGCTGAACTGGCACAGCACGCCGTAGGGCTTGTTGAATAAAACGAGTTTGCTCATTGCGGCTAGGGTACAAAAAAACGCCCGCTCATGCGAGCGGGCGTTGTGGTCTGGCGATGTGCCGGGCGGAGAGCCCGGCACGCGGCAGGTGCTTATTTGCCCCAGGGTTTGATGGCTTCCTTGAGCGTGTTGTAGCCGTCGATGTAGCGCGGCCGCTTGCCGCCGTAGACGTTGTCGAAGATTGCCAGTTGCGCATCCAGCCATTTGGCGAGCTCGGCATTGCCGGGATTGGCGGCCTTGTACGCCTCGTTGATCAGCACAAAGTGGATGCGCGGATCGTACGGCTGCTTCTCGCCGCCCACGGTTTCATCGCCGTCCAGCAGCCGCAGCAACATCGCATCGGCCGAGCCCAGGGTCTGTTCGTATATTGGTTCGCCTTCCATGCGGTACATGACGCTGGTCATGTCCTTGCCGTTTTTCATGGTGAAGCCCATTTCGCTCCAGACCTTGTTCATGTCCTTGCCGGTCTTTGCAAAATCGAGCACTTGCTGGCCCCACGCGCGCAGCAGATCCGGAGCGTCCGCCATGAGGTCGGTCAGGCGGTCGCCGTCGAGGTCGGTCGCGTAAATGATGCACTTGCGCTGCTGAATCATGTCGTGCAGCAGGAGGCCGAAGTTGGTGTCGGAGATGTGCTCGTAGACATCGCCGCCCCAATTTTCCATGCCGGCCTTAAAGTCTTTCGGCAGCAGCGCGGTGATCGCGTCTACGTTGTCCTTGTGTTCCTCGTAAGCGTTCACCGAGTACTGGCGCTTCAACTTGAACTTCGTGCCTTGCAGCAGCCAGCGGAAAATTCCGGCGTTGACAGCGTCTTCCTTGGCCTGGGTCGGCTTGGTGGCGACGCGGCCGATCTGGCCGGTTTCGTGCACCATTTTCAGGAACAGGCGCGCGGCGTAGGCCATGCGCACGCCCGGGGTGTTCATTTCTGAATGGATGTTGCCGGTGGCCTTCTCAACGACGAATTTCTTGTTGTCCTGCGAATAGGGCAGGCCCGGCATGAAACGAATGCTGGTGATCGTGCCGTAGGGGCGCACGTTGCAATAGACGCCGGCCGCGGTGCGCAGCGGCGCGTTGGCGGACTTGCCGAACACCACGACCTTCTTGCCGTTGTCGTTGACCATGAAGTCGCCGGCGGTGGACCATTTGAGCGACGTGTAATCGAGTTTGCCGAACCAGTCGAGCGATTTCAATTTGGTGTCGTGCCGGAACTGCGCCATCATCGGGACGCCGAGGAACGGCAGGCCGAGCACGTCGAGCGCCATCAGCGTGCCGTTCAGCGCGAACATGTCGGTAAACGCGTGTGCGACCGGCTTCACATTGCCATGCGGGTTGCCGCCTTCCCAGATAATGGCGTCGGAAATGCCGCGCGGCTGGGCCTTGGAGCGTTTGTATATGCTGTCCAGCAGCTTGAACAGATCGCCGTTCTGTTCTTCCTGTGCGATTTTTAGCAGGTCCAGTTTTTCAGCCATGATTCTCAGTCTCCGTTCGAGTGTAGTCAGTCAGATGAGCGGCCTGCGTAAGCCGCTCGGTAAAGGGTGTCACTAAGGATTATTCCCGCGGGTGGGCAGCGACCGCGTCATGCCGCGCTGCGCATGGCGCCTGATGGCGTAATTATCTCATTTATCGGGGGGCATACAAATGACCGCCGGCCCCGCTCGTTGCAGGCAAAAAAAAGTCCACCCGGCGGACGCCGGATGGACTCTCATTTAGTTATTCTGGGATTCGCTGTCTTAATAATTAGGCAGCCTGTATATTGGACGCTTGCTTGCCTTTCGGACCTTGGGTGACTTCAAACGAGACCTTCTGGCCTTCCTTCAGAGTCTTGAAACCGCCCATCTGGATCGCCGAGAAGTGCGCAAACAAATCTTCACTGCCGTCATCCGGCGTTATGAAGCCGTAGCCCTTCGCGTCGTTGAACCATTTCACGGTACCTGTTGCCATATTGCTGTTCCTTATCACTTAAAAAATTACCGGAAAAGGCTTCCGGAGACTGTTTGAGTTTCAAGGACGCACACGGCAAAATGACCGGACCGGTACTGTGGTCGAGCTTGAAGCCAAACACCTTTCGGCTTTCTAGGCTATTTGCCATGGGAAGTCAAGTATTTGTTCGGGAAGAGCCGTTTTAGCACTTGAAAATTCTGGGATTATGGTCAAACTAACAGTTGATTGCAGGCGCATGGACGGTGGTATCTAGAATGGCGATACGGCATCGGGACGATTCGGTTCTGGAGGCTAAAAAGGCCAAGGTCAAGTCGCCTCCAATGTTCAAGGTTTTGTTGTTAAATGACGATTACACCCCGATGGATTTTGTCGTCATGGTGTTGCAGAAATTTTTCTCCCTCAGCCGCGAAAAGGCAACTCAAATCATGTTAATGGTTCATCGCGATGGTACCGGTGTATGCGGCGTTTATCCGCGCGACGTGGCGGCGACCAAGGTCGAGCAGGTGAGCGCCTATGCCCGTCAGCACCAACATCCACTGTGCTGCGTGATGGAGGAAAACTGATGATTGCCCAGGAACTCGAAGTCAGCCTGCACATGGCGTTCATGGAAGCGCGCCAAAAGAGGCACGAATTCATTACCGTCGAGCACCTGCTGCTGGCGCTGCTGGATAACCCGTCGGCCTCCGAGGTGCTCAAGGCGTGCGCCGCCGAAATCGACGATCTGCGCAAACTGCTGTCCGAATTTGTTACCGAACACACGCCGATACTGACGACCGAAGACACCGACACGCAGCCCACGCTGGGTTTTCAGCGCGTGATCCAGCGCGCGATCCTGCACGTGCAGTCGTCGGGCAAGAAGGAAGTCACCGGCGCCAACGTGCTGGTCGCGATATTCGGCGAGAAGGACTCGCACGCGGTCTATTTCCTGCATCAAAAGGGCGTCACCCGCCTCGATGTCGTCAACTTCATTTCGCACGGCATCAGCAAAGTGCCGCAGGTCGCGCCCGGCAAGAGCGAAGGGGAAGCCGAATCCGAGCAGGAGCAGGCCACGGGCGGCGCGCTCGAGAGCTACACGCTTAACCTGAATTCGCTGGCGCTGGCCGGCAAAATCGATCCGCTGATCGGGCGCGACCGCGAACTGGAGCGCGTCGTGCAGACGTTGTGCCGCCGCCGCAAGAACAATCCGCTGCTGGTGGGCGAAGCGGGCGTCGGCAAGACGGCCATCGCCGAGGGCCTCGCGCGGCGCATCGTCGAAGGCGACGTGCCTGAGATACTTGGCAAGTGCACGGTTTACGCGCTAGACATGGGCGCGCTGCTGGCGGGCACCAAATACCGCGGTGATTTCGAGCAACGGCTCAAGGCGGTGCTGAAACAGCTCTTCGACAACCCCAATTCAATTCTTTTCATCGACGAAATTCATACGCTGATCGGCGCGGGTGCTGCGTCGGGCGGCACGCTCGATGCGTCGAACCTGCTCAAGCCGGCGCTGTCGACCGGGCAGTTGAAGTGCATAGGCGCGACGACTTACCAGGAATATCGCGG
>Ga0114966_10002037_pt1 | contig 18223 bp, 15 predicted proteins | sample M_130207_XF_Meta_FD_87029 | JGI IMG/M metagenome (GOLD analysis project Ga0114966, IMG submission 87029) | Freshwater microbial communities from Lake Montjoie, Canada to study carbon cycling - M_130207_XF_MetaG | ecosystem: Environmental > Aquatic > Freshwater > Lake | place: Lake Montjoie...
GCAGACCGTCGGACTTAAAGATCTTCGCTGCCACCCGCAGTTCGTGCGAGCCGACACATCCCGTTTCCCCGGAGTCCGTCGGACTTAGCCGCTTGAAGGCGTTTATGGCTCCCTCTTCGACTTTTTATGAACGCAAACTCTCCAAGAATTGATGCCAGCGGCCTTGATTTCCTAAGTCTCACAGGCTGCGGGCAACGGACCGAACAGCAGGTCGAAGGCGCCACCGCGGCGGTCTATGATCTACCGGATGACGACGCCGCCGAATTTGAACGACCCGGGAAACGACAGGATCAGGTCGCGGCGCGCGTGGCCTCCGGCCCGCACGACCTCAGCGTGGACCCGCCGTGGGCTGGCATAAGAAAGAACGTCTCCATTTTTACACTACGCTTGGCCGGGGGTTAATGAATCGCTACCGCCATCATTGAGAAAAAACGGCAGCCGTCTTCGGGGAATAACCCGACGCAGAGCACCCCAACTCCAAGGACGTCTGGTTGGAGTGGTGAGACGATCGCCCGAATCACGCCGAGAGCGGGGCGGCGCACGCGATCACCAGGCGAGAAAATCGTTGGGCTTTTCCCACTGGATGCGGGCGGCGTACACGCTGTTGTCGGCGCCGCGGGGATTGTCGACCGGGATGATCAGCTGCGGACTGAAGGTCTGCATCCACTCCGCGACCGTCACCCACGTTTCATCGGGGCTCACCTCGGTCACGCCGAAATTGCCCAGGCGGGCGCCGCGGTCGGGCACGAGGATGCGCTCCGTCGAGCGCCGCACCGCGAGTTTTTCCACGTCAACCTGCCCGATGAACAACGGCGCCCGGTGGCGGATCACGTGATCGTTGCTCGCGCCACGCCGGGTGTAGACGAGGAAGAGGCCGTCGCGGTGCGTGACCCAGTGCTGCTGCGTGTTGTAGTTGCCGAGGTCCGTGCCGTCGTCCCAACGCCACAGTCGGGGCGCATCGAAATGCAGGCCGTCGGTACTGGTGGCGACGTAGCCGGCGAGATCGTTGCGCAGCGTAAAATAATATTTCCCGCCAAAGCGCGCGAGCGACGGTTCACCCAGGCCCCGGCCGCCTTTCACGCTCAGTTCGTTACCCGCCTCAACCAGACTCAGCGTGGTGCCGTCAAAGCGGCAGCGGAGAATCCGCGAGCGATAGTCGGCTTCGCCTTTCCGCTTACCATAAACCGGGAGCAGAATGTCGCCGTCCGGAAGATCCACCCGTTGCACGGAGCCGGCCCCGGAATTGAAACTGCTGGCGTCATCCGGCAGCACGAGTGCCTTCCAGGCGGTCCACTCGCGCCGGGCCGGATCGTAGACCGAATAGACGGTCTGCCGCGGGGCGTTCCCGTCGACGCGATTGTTGGTGTAGCGGACGGTATGGCCGATGCCAAGGAGCTTGCCGCTCTTCGCGTGCCACTTCGGCCAGAAGTCGCTCGCGGCCACGATCGCGCCGCCCGGTTCGTCGCGGCGCCCGAGCGTGTCGGTATGCTCATACGGGCCCATCCAGCCCCTCCCGAGATCATTACTGCGCATTTCGGTGAGGGCGAAAAACACGTCACTTCCCTTGAGCCAGAGTTTCTGCATCGTGAGCACAATGGCGGGCGGACGGTTTTCCCCGCGCGGAACGATGCCGGCGCGCGGATGCACCCAGCAGGTGTTGCCGTCGTAGCCTTTGGTCACGGTATCGAGGAGGATTTTATAGTGCACGACACCGTGCTCCACGGGCGCCCGATCGGCGGCACGCGTGGCGATCACACCGGACGACAGGGCGAAAACGAGACCGACAAGACGGATGCGGGGGCGGGGGTTCATAGAAAGATTATCGAATGGAATCAATAGTCACCCTTCACGCCAAGGGTGAACAACGATCCGGTATATTGAAAGTAATCCAACTGGGCATACGCTGGGACGCCCGGGCCGCGGGTGCCGGTCCGCTTCACGGAATGGGTGAGGTTGCGGATGCTGCCATAGACTGAAAGCCATTTTGTGAAACGGTATTCGGCGGAGAGATCGACGCGCGTCTGGGGTGCCGTGTAGGTATAGCTTCCCGCTGGTACGGTGGCGCTCGCGGCCACTGGACTGCCCCGGATCCACTTGGACTGGATCACGTTGATTTTAGCGATGAAACGGGGCCGCGCCAAGCTCAGGCCCCAGCTGATGTCTCGGGGCGAGAAATTGGCGAAGTCGTCGGCGTTCTGGCCGCCCAGCGCGAGGTTCGTCACGTTGGCGTAGGCCTGCAGGCCCCGGCCCCAGCTCGGCAGGAACGCCGCGAGCGACTGGCGGTAACCCACCTCGACCCCGTCAATCGTCGCGTGCCCGAAGTTACGTTTGGTGAGGACGTCGTAGGCGAGGTAATCGTCGGTCAACCCGAACTCGGTGAGCAGGGCCGGAGTGGCCGGCGTGCGCACCGTGCCGAAGAAATTCGCGAGGTCCTTCCGGAAGAGGCTCACCGACGCGGTCGCACCTTTTTGTTCATAGAGCTCGACGGTGAGATCGTAATTATTCGCGGTCCACGGGCGGAGGCCCGCGTTGATCGCGGTGATGGTACGAGTGGCGGCCGGCGAATCGGGGTCGGTGACGGTGATGCCTGGGATGATCTCGCTCAGGGTCGGGCGCCCGATCGTTTTCGCATACGCCGCGCGCACGAGGAGGTGGGGCGTGAGTTCGCAGCTCGAGTTGAAGCTGGGAAACATGCCGTCGTAGATGCGCTTCGCCCGCGAGCCGCGCTCGGTCAGCTGCAGGCGGGCCCGGGCCAGCGCGTCGTTCGTGATCGGGATGAGACGACCAGCGGCATCGCGGCGAAACGCCCCGCCGGGATCGCGTTGGTAAATCGCGCCGATGTCATTGAGCGGACCGAGCCCCGCGTCGCGCGTCTGCTCAAAGCGCACACCGCCCACCAGCCAAAGGCGGTTCTGAAAAAGCCGGACATCGCCGCGAACGTAGGCCGCAGGAATCGTCTCCTCGAGCCGCTTCGACGTGTTGACCTGGCTCGTGTATTGCGCCGCCTGCTGCGCGACACCGAGTACGAAGTATTCCGGGTGCGCCAGGGAAAGCTGGTGCAGCTTGTAGGGGCTGAGCCACTTCACGTTGACGGCCTGGCCCGCGGCGTCGGTGAAATGCGTCCGCGCCGAATATCCGTCGGCGATCAGATCGTAATTTCGGGCCACTTGGGCAGCGGCTCCGCCCGGCGGACTGAACACCATGCCGAAGGCGCCACCGCGGCTATCCTTGGTCTGCCGGTTGACGACGCCGCCGAATTTGAACGACACGGGAAACGACAAACTGAGATCGCGGCGCGCGTTGAATCCGGCCCGCACGACCTCGTCTTCGACCCGCAGTGGGCTGGCGGAAACGGCGGTGACAGAGTAGTTATTACCGTCAAGAATATCGACTGAGCGGCCGGCGGCGTTGGTCGCGCTGATCACGGCGGAGCGCTGTTGGCCGATCGCGTCGATGCCCTCGTATCGGACGACAAGGCCGGTGAGGCTGGTGGTGATATTGTTGAAAAAACCGTCCTCGGTGTCCTTGCGGCGCAATCCGCCAAGCGAATAGGCGGCATTGGCGTCGACCTTCCATTTTGTGCCGTCGAAGCGGTAGTTCAGCGTCGTATGGCGCAGGGTCTTGTACTGGCCTGTCCACGTGTTGAAGACCTGGCTGATGTTGCCCACGGCGGCGGGCGAGCCCTGGCTGAAGGTCGGGCCGCCGGTCGCGTTGGCCCCGACGGTGGTGGTCAGATGGAACTGCCGCGTGAAGACGGTCTGGTTGGATCCCTGGAACCCCGCCTGGACGAGGTGCCGGTCGGCCGGTTTCCAATCGACCGAGATGGCCGCGAGGTCGCGTTGCTCGGTGAGGATGAGTGTTCCCGGTCGGTTCTGCGTTTCCAGGCCCCGCACGCGATCCCAGACGGAAAATAGGTATTGAAAGTCTGAATACCGCGGTGCCCGCGAGAGGGCGGCGGTGAACGCGAGCTGGCGGGCGAGCGGATGGATGTAGGCGAGGTTGAACGCGGGCTGGGAGTACGGGACGCTGGTCTTCGGGTCGGGCCCTTCCTGCCGGCGCAGGCTCGGATTGATGTCGCCGGGACCGTTGAGCGCGTTGTTGGTGAGAAACGCATTATAGGACAGGAGCGGTTTGGAGCGGCTGAAGCCGGTCTTGCTGATGATGTTGATCGTGCCCCCGATCGCGTTGGCCGGCATCTCGGGCGTCGGCACCTTGGAAACCTCAACCCGGTCGACGTTGCCGCTCGCGCTCAGGCCAAGGTCGAAGGTGCGCGTGCCATCCTGGGAGGAGGCCATCTCGGAGCCGTTGGCCATGACGATGGTGCCGGTCGCCGGCATGCCGCGAATACCGGCCGATTGCGGCGTCTGCGGGTTGTAGGACATGCTGACGCCTGGGACGAACTTGAGGAACTCGCCGACGTTGCCCTCGCCCATGTCGCCGAACTCATCGAGGGAGATCACGTTCTTGATATTGGGAGCGCTGCGCCGCTCCTGCAGGGCGATCGCCTGTCCGCTCAGCTCCCGCTCCGCCACCGTGTAGACGTCCAGCTGCACGATCTTGTTTCCGGCGGCCGCCTGCCCGGCCAGCATCAAGGAAAAATCGCGCCGCACCTCCTGGTCTGCCAGCACACGGGTCGCGGCCGTCGCGGACTCCATGCCGAGAAAGGCCACGGTCACGTGCACGTCGCCCACGGGCACACTCGGGAGCCGGAACTCGCCGACCTCGTCGGTCACGGTCTCGAGTGGGGTGCCCTGCACCGCGACCCGGGCGCGGTTGAGCCCGTTGCCGCTGGCCAGATTCACGACGCGGCCAACGATCGCGCCGGTGGCCGGTTCCGCCGCCGTGGATCGCACCAAAACAGCCACGGCCAGCAGCGCCGCCCGCACCCACGGCGGCGGACAAACCGCCGCACGCCGCCCCGCGGCGGACCAAGCGGAGCAGAACTGAAATGACGACACGAGGAAGCGAGTCACGTTGGGAGGGGGAGGAGGAGCGGCGGTCCGGATGCTGGGGCCGTTGACTTCGCGCAACAACCCCGGCGGACTTGTATTTTTATGATACACACGACCCGATGCAGACGATTCCAAAACGGCTGAACCTGGTCCATCAAGTGGAGGAAATTCTGCGCGAGGGCATCCGCCGCGGCCAGTGGACGCGTTACCTGCCTGGCGAGCATGAGCTTTGCCGGCGATTGCAAGTCAGCCGCACGACGCTCCGGGCCGCGTTGGTGACACTCACCCGGGAACGCCGGCTGCGATCCGCCCGGGGGCATTCGCGCGAAATCGTGAAGGTCCGGGCTATTCGGCCGGATTCGAATCGAAGGGGGCTGGTGGTGCTGATCACCGGGGCTCCGGTCGACCTGATGGGCGGCACCCCGATGATCCTGTTGGACGATCTGCGGCAGCAGCTCACCAAGGCCGGTTTCGAGCTCGAGGTTCATGCCGGCCGTTCATGGTTGGCGCGGCGGCCTGAGAGCGCCCTCGAACGCCTCATGCGATACCGAAATCCGGTTGCCTCGGTGCTGTTCAGCGTTTCCGCAGCGATTCAAAAGTGGTACATGACCCGCGGGCTGCCGTGTTTGTTGGCCGGCTCGTGTCACACGGGCGTCAGCCTTCCGGCGATCGAAGCCGACTTTTTTTCGCTGGGCCAGCACGCGGCGGGGCAATTTCTCAGTCGAGGGCACCGGGCGATTGCATTGATCGTTCCGGCGCTCGGCATGGCCGGAGAAGGTAAAATGATCGCGGGCTTCCGGGAAGTCGTGGAAAAAACCAAGGGCGCCGAGATTCGTGTGGTCGAGCATGACGGCACGGTTTCATGTCTCCAACGTCGTCTCGTTCGTCTGCTGGGGGGAAGGCGCCCAACGGCGCTGCTGATCGCGGGCGCTCCTTACGTCATAACCGTGCTGTCGGTCCTGCACCGCGCCGGAATTCGCGTCCCGGAGGATATCTCGGTCATCTCGCGCGATCGCGAACCCTATCTCGGATACATCGTGCCGCCGCTCACCCAATATGAGATTCAGCCGGCCCGATTCGCCCGGCGGCTTTCCCGCACGGTGGTCACTCTGGCGCAGGGCGGGAGCGCGCCCGCCCGTAGCCAGCTGCTGGTGCCGCAATTCATCCCCGGAGAAACGCTCGGCTACTTGTCTCACAAAAATACAAGCGCGGGCTGATTGTCCGGGGCCTCGGTCGCTGTCTCGATCTCATCCGTGCATCCGTCTCCCGCTGTTTTCTCCCACCCGCCGCTGCAAAACGGCCGCTGGTTTGGAATCCTCGCGCTGGCCACGGCCCTCACGTTCGGGGCTGAACCGTTGACCCTGCCCTTGTGGGAGGGAACGCCACCCAACGCATCTGGTAACTCCGGTCCGGAGATCGTCGACGCCGCGGGCAGTGTGGGCAACGTCAGCACGCCGACGATCGCCGTGCACCTGCCGCCCCGCGAAAGGGCGACGGGCGCCGCTTTCATCGTCTGCCCGGGTGGCTCCTACAGCCGGGTCGGCTTGTTCGCGTCAGGCATGGGAACGGTCGGGCATTTTCTTCCCCAGGGGATCGCCATCATCGTCCTTAAGTATCGCACGCGTCCGCCGTCGACGGATGTCATCGCCGACTCTCTGGCCGACGCCAAGCGTGCCGTCCGCCTCGTGCGTCGACATGCGGCCGGCTGGAACATCGATCCAGCGCGCATCGGCTTGATCGGCTCGTCCGCCGGATCACATCTCGTCCTGAATCTCGCCACGCACTGGGACCGGGGCGACGCCCGCGCCACCATCGCCGTGGACCGCGAAAGCTGCCGGCCGGATTTTATCGGTCTGCTCTGTCCGTGGCCGAACCGGCAGCCGATCGCGGATTTTCCGATTACGCCGGAAACGCCCCCGATGTTTGTCTGCTCGGCGCGCGATGATCAGGTCGCACCGAGCACCTTCGCCGCGGACATTGCGGCCGCCGCCGGCGCCACCGGGGTGAGCTGTCGGTTGTGGCTCCTCGAGCGGGGCGGCCACACCGCGTTTCGACTGACAAACCGCCGTACCGAAGGATCCCAGTGGCCCGAACGTCTGATCGAGTGGCTCGAGGAGAGCGTGGCGATTCCCGTCACGAAGAAGCGTCTGCCCTGAGGGCATCAGTGGTCGCGGCGCGCTGGTCGCGGCGCGGCCGGCCGGTCGCGAGGCATGGCGCCGTTTTTCTGCAGCCTCACCAGCGTCACTGCCCGGGCGGAAATTGACCGCCTATTTTACCAATTGCCGCACCAGCGCGTGAATCATGCGGGGCAGGTCGTAGGGAAAGCGGGCGGTGATCAGGTTGCCGTCGACCACGCAGGGCTCGTCGAGGACAGTGGCCCCGGCGTTGGCGAGATCGACATGAATGTTCCAGACGGCGGTCGCCTTTTTGCCGCGCAGCAACCCGGCGCTCACCATCACCCACTGGCCGTGGCAGATCGCGCAGGTGGGCTTGCCGGCCGCATGCATGTCGCGCACGAACACCCGCGCCTTCGGATCCGCGCGCAAGGCATCTGGGTTCCAGCATCCGCCCGGCAAAATCACGGCGTCGTAGTCGGCGACGTTCGCCTCGTCGAGGTGGCGATCGATTTTGATCCAGCCGGCGTTTTCCATGAGCCGGATCGCCAGCACATGCGTGGCGCAAAGCGGCGGGAAACGGAGTCCCAAGGCGGGATCGAACGCGCCGATCCGCGGCGAGACGACGTGAACCGTGGCCCCATGTTCCGTGAGCCAGCGCATAGCGCCGGTGATCTCGACCTCTTCCACGCCGTTGGTGCAGCAGATGGCGATCGTCCGGCCCTTCAGCAGCGCGGGATTCGAGGGCGGGTCGAGGAGAAACGCCCGCAACTCCCGGTTCAACTCGCCGTCGGCGCTGACGAGCAGCTCGGTCGAAATCGAAGGGACGAGTGCCGGCGTCATGAATTGCTGCAGGCGAGCCAGTGTCGCGTTCTGGTCGGAGACGGAAGCAGTTGGGTGGTTCATGCGGGTTTCTAGGTTGAATTGAGAAAGCGGGAGATTTCGGAAATTGGGAAACAGGAAATCAAGCCACCTCGTTGGCGGGATGGTCCCGGCCAGCGCGGTTTTCCGGCCGGCCGATTGACCGCGCGCCCTCGCTTTCCGCCAGCAGCCTTTCCGACTTGGAAAACCAAGGCCGCTGGAAGCGATTACCGGCGAGTTTGCGTTAATAAAAAGTCGACGATTGAGCCACCAACGCCCGCAAGCGGCTCAGTCCGGCAGAATCCTCGATGGCCACCGAGACGATCGCGCCCCCGGGCGAGTGGCGCGGCCCGATCCAGGCGGCGCGAGGGAACTCTTCGCGTTATTCGATTTGATCCTTGAAACGCCTGTTCAAACCGATGGCTTCCTTTAACGCTGGATTCCCACTGGGCTTCCGATCGGTAACAATAAACTCTCCCACCCTTTTTTTATGAGCGCTGCCACCGACTATTACGACAAGACGCAAGCCTTGCTGGCCCAGCTGCGCACGACCCAGCTTGCGGCCATCGAGCAGGCCGCGGAGCTCTGCGCAGACCGCATCGCGCGAGGTGGGCTCGTCTTCATGTTTGGCGCCGGCCACTCCCGCATGATGTGCGAAGAAATGGCGCCGCGGCAGGGCTGCTTCGTTGGATTCTATGCCTGGGCCGAGCAGGCGGTCTCGCAACATTGCGCGACGATCGGGATGAATGGGCTGCGCGGTCCGCTTTTCCTGGAAAAAATCGAAGGCTATGCGGAGGCCTTGCTCGCGGGTTTCAAGTTTGGGCCCCACGATGCCTTCATCGTGATCTCCACGTCGGGCATCCGGCCGCTCATTGTCGAGATGGCGCTGGGCGCGAAGGCCCGCGGAATGCCGGTCATCGGTATCGTCTCCGTCCCGCACTGCTCGCAATCGAAGCCCGCGCACGCTTCCGGAAAAAAGCTGATCGATGTCGCGGACGTGGTGCTGGACAACCAATGTCCCGCGGGCGACTGCGTGGTGGAGGTACCCGGCCTCGAGTGGCGCACGGGCCCGACGTCAACCGTCACGGGCGCGATGCTCATCAACATGCTCCGGTGTGCGACCGCGGAGCGGTTGCTGCAAAAAGGCCACCAGCCCGTCATGCTGCCGAGCCACCAATTTGTCGGGACGACGACCGCGCACGCGGCCGAGGAACAGCTCGAAGCGTATTACGAGGGTTATCGCCGAAGCGTGGCCCATCTTTATCAATGAAGTGGGCGATCGGCATCGACGTGGGGGGCAGCCAGCTGAAGGCCGTCGCGGTGACGAAAGAGGGCGTGGTGCGGCAACGCGTGAGCCGAGCGACCAACCCCGGCGCCGCGGTTGCCGCCGAGTGGATCGCCGTGGCGCACGCCTTGATCGATGAGCTGAGGGCGGCGCAGGACGGTGCGCCGGCGACGATCGGCCTTTGCGCGCCGGGCTTGGTGGCCGCCGACGGCCGGAGCATCGCTCATCTTCCAGGCAAACTCGCGGGGCTCGCCGGTATCGAATGGTGCCATGCCCTCGCGCGCGGACCGGTCGGGCCCATCCTCAACGATGCCCACGCCGCGATTCTCGGGGAAGCCTGGATCGGCGCGGCGTGCGGGCAAAAGCACGTCGTGATGCTGACCCTCGGCACGGGCGTCGGCGGCGCGGTGATCAGCGATGGCCGGCTGTTGCGGGGAGCGATCGGGCGCGCGGGCCACATCGGGCACCTGTCACTCGACCCGGAAGGGATGGTGAGCATCACCGGCATGCCCGGGGCGATTGAAACGATGATCGGTGATTGCACGGTGGTGGCCCGCACGGCCGGGCGATTCGCCCACACGACCGCCCTCGTCGCCGCCCACCTCGCGGGAGACGCCGAGGCGACCCGCGTATGGCTGAAATCGATTCGTGCGCTCAGCTGCGCGGTGGGGTCATGCATCAATCTGTTTGATCCCGGGATCGTGATCATCGGCGGCGGTATGGCGCAGGCGGGCGCAGCACTCTTTGGGCCGCTGGCGGCCGAACTCGCCCGTATCGAATGGCGTCCCCAGGGGCCGGGGGTTCCGGTCGTCCCGGCCACGCTGGGCAGCTGGGCGGGCGCGATCGGGGCAGCGCACCATGCTTTTTTTTCCCATGAATCCCACTGAACAGTATTTGTGCAAGATCCGCACGCTCGTCGAAACCGTGGCGGCGCAACAGCCCGCCATCGCCACGGCCGCGGACTGGTTTGCCGAGACCATCCTCGCGGGGCGCATGGTGCATCTCTTCGGCTCCGGCCATTCGCGGATCATGGTCGAGGAAATGTGGCCGCGTTACGGTTCATTTCCCGGCTTCAACCCGATCGTTGAACTCTCCCTCTCGTTTCACAATCTGGTGGTGGGCGCCAACGGCCAACGCCAAGCGATGTTTCTGGAAAATGTGTCCGGCCTGGCCGAGCGGATCCTGCGCAACTACGCGCTCGCGCGAACGGACACCGCGCTGGTCGTCTCGTCGAGTGGTTGCAACATCGTGCCGATCGAGATGGCGGAGCAATTCCGCCACCGCGGCGTGCGCGTCGTCGCGCTGGTCAGCCGAGCCCATGCGGAGGCGGTAACCTCGCGGCGGGCCGACGGCAAGAAGCTCACGGATTTTGCCGACCTCGTGCTCGATACTGGCGCGCCCGTCGGCGATGCGATGGTGAAGATCGAGGGGCTCGAAACTCCGGTCGCACCGGGTTCGACGGTGGGCGGCTGCCTGATCGTCAACACCATCAAGGCCGAGGTGGCGGCCCGCCTCACCCGCGCGGGGGCGCCCCCCAAAGTCTTGAGCGCCGGGGTCGTGGTGGGGGCCGCGCGCGCGCAGGAATTATTCGAGGCCGCTTACGACGAGCACGCGCATCGGCTCGCGAAACTCTACGCGACTGTGGGGGACCCGGCGAAAAGTTGAACGCGGCGCGGCGGCAAGCCCCACCCCGCGCGGCGTGAAGCGCCGCGTGAAGACGCCCCTTGGCGTCGCCCCGAGTACCCGCTACGGCTTCCCTCGTTCGCCTTCAATTTTCACCGAGACTCTCCTAACCTGAATCCTCTGCATGCACGCTTGCCCTCTTCGAAGCTCCGTCATCGGCAGCTATCCGTTCCCCAGCTGGCTCGAGTTTGCGGGCCAGCACCTCGGGATGTTCGGCCGATCCGATATCAGCGAAATTCAAAACGACGCGGTCATCGCCGCCGTCCACGACCAGATCGACGCGGGCCTCGATGTCATCACCGATGGCGAGCAAACGCGGCTCGACTTCAATCTTTCGTTCTACGGTTTCCTCGAGGGCATTGCGCTCGAGGCGGCGTCGCCCCGAAAGTTTGGCCCGCCGGCGCACGATCAGCGGGGGAAACATCCGATCACGGGTGAGCTGCAAGCGCCGCGCGGGCTTGGCGTAGTCGACGAGTTCAAGCGCCTCCAACGGCTCGCGCCCACGGGGCCGACGCTCAAGGCGAGCGTGCCGGGGCCTTACACCCTCAGCGGCCGGCTGGTGCCGAACGCGCAATATGCCGACCGTTGGGCGGTCACGGAGGCGCTGTTGCCCATCGTGCGGCGAGAGCTCGAGGACCTCGTCGCCGCGGGCTGCCAGGAGATCAGTATCGATGAACCTTCGATGAGTTGTTACGCGTACCGGGAGGACCCGCGTCGCTTCGTTGATATCTTTAACCGCACGGTCGAAAGCGTCTACGGCCGCACTCGGCTCTGCACCCATCTTTGCTTTGGCAATTACAAGGGCCGCGCGATCGGCCCGCGGCAACTCGCGCCGATGTTTCCCGCCTTCCTCGATTTCAAGGCGGACGAGATGCACGTCGAAATGGCGAGCCGCGAGTTTGCCGAGATCGAGATCATCGCGGCGATCACCCAGCGGATGGACGCCGCGGTGGGCATCATCGACGTGAAGAGTTACTACCTCGAAACGCCCGAGAACATCGCCGATCGCGTTCGCCTTTGCCTGAAGCACGCGCCGGCGGAGCGGCTGGTCTTTGCACCGGATTGCGGGCTAAGCCAGACCGCGCGGTGGGCCGCGCAACCGAAGCTGCGCAATATGGTCGCCGGCATTCGCCACGTGCGAAAACAACTGGGCTGCTAACGCCGCTGCTTGCTGCGCCCGATGATCACCCCACTCCACCAAGACGCCGGGTTCCTCGCCGACGTCGCCGCCGCGCGGGGTGAATTCTCGCCGACGCGACTCTTCATTTGGTGGCTCGGGCAGAGTGGATTTCTGGTCGCCTACGACGGTCATTTTCTGCTTCTCGATCCCTATCTGAGCGACGCACTCACGCGCAAATACGCCGCCACCGCGCAACCGCACATCCGCATGACGGAGCGCGTGGTCGATCCGGCCATGCTCGGCAACGTGAGCGTCGTCACCTCGTCGCACCGGCACACGGATCATTTCGATGTGGAGACCCTGCTGCCGCTCTTCGCCGCCGCGCCCGCAGCGAAGCTGGTGCTGCCGGCGGCGAATGTCGCTTTTGCGGAGGAGCGTCTTGGGGCGGCCGCGCACCACCGCCTCCTGCCGCTGGCTGAGGGTGAGCGGGCGACGGTCGGGGCGTTCACGTTCGAGTCCCTGCCGGCCGCGCACGAAGCCCTCGCGCCAGAGTTCTGCGGGTTCGTGGTGAGCGCGGGACCATTTCGAATTTACCACAGCGGCGACACGATTCTTTTCCCCGGGATGGCGGCCCGATTACGGCCCTTCGCCGTTGATCTGGCGCTGCTGCCGATCAACGGGCGCGCACCCGCCCGCCGGGTCGCGGGCAATCTCGACGGGGCCGAAGCGGCCGAACTCGCGCATGCCATCGGCGCGCGCTGCGTGGTGCCGTGTCACTACGAGATGTTCACCTTCAACACCGCGCCGCCGGCTCTTTTCAGCCTGACCTGCGCCCAGCTGGGCCAGCCTTGCGCGATCCTGCGCGCCGGCGAGCGGCTGAGCCTGGACGCTTCGAGATGAGTTTTTTTCACACCGCCTTCGGCACCGGCGGTCCGCCGATTTCAACCCATGAAGAAACTTAAAGTTGTCGGCCTCAATTTCGATCATATGCACATGGGTGACTTGCTGCGCAAATGCCACGAACATCCCGATGTGGAGATCGCCGGCGTGTGCGATGAAGATCCGGCGCGGATGCAGGCGGCCATCGCCCACTTCGGCATTCCCGCGGACCGCGTCTTCACCGATCCGCACCGCTGCCTCGAGTCGACCCAACCGGACTTGGTCGTGCTCTGCCCCGCCACGGCACGACACGCCGAGTACGTGGAACTGGCGGCGCCATATGGGGCGCACCTGCTCGTCGAGAAACCCTTCGCGGCCTCGCTTGCTCAAGCGGACCGGATGATCGCAGCGGCGAAAAAGGCGAAACGCCTGCTCGCCATCAACTGGCCGCTGCGCTGGGTGCCGGGGCATGTGACCGCGCACCGGCTCCTGGGCGAAGGCCGGATCGGGGCACTCCAGGAAGTGCATTTCTACGACGGCAACCGCGGGCCGCTCCGACATACCGCGGATAAGATTGAGCTGATCCCGAGCGCGGCGATCAAGCGGAAGAGCTGGTTCTACAAATCAAGCCATGGCGGCGGCTCACTCCTCGACTACCTCGGCTACGGCACCACGCTCGGCACCTGGTATCACGGCGGAAAGAAACCCCTCGAAGTCACCGCGGTCGTCGACCAGCCCCGCGGGCTCGAAGTGGATGAGCACAGCGTGACGATCGCGCGCTACGCGAGCGGCCTGTCGAAGTTTGAAACCCGTTGGGGCACCTTCACCGATCCCTGGATTCATCAACCGCAGCCGCCCTGTGGTTTCGTGCTGAAAGGAGAAGAAGGCACGATCAGCTCCTATGACTATGCGCCCACGATCCGCGTGCAGACCCGCGCGCAGCCGGCGGGCGTTGACGTGCCAGTCGACGAACTCGCGGCGCCGCGGCAAAACCCGATCCAGTATTTCGTGCACTGCATCCGCGCCGGCTGCCCGCTCGAAGGTCCGCTCTCACCGAAGATTTCCCGCATCGGGCAACAAATCAGCGACAGCGCGGTGCTGAGCGCGCGCCTGAAGAAGACGGTGAAACTCATCGATTAAATCATGAGCGATGCCACCGACACCGGCCGCTACGGTCTCAGCGCCAGAGGCCCGGATGGTCTCATGGTCGCACCCGTGCTGACCTACCAGCCGCCATGGCCGCAGGCCTATCAGCCGAAGATTGCGCTGATCGGGTGCGGCGGAATTTCCGAGTATCACCTCCGGGCCTATCGGGCGATGGGACTCGCTATCGTCGCGCTGTGCGACCGCGACATCGCCCGGGCGGAACGGCGCCGGCGCGAGTTTTTTACCGGGGCGGAGATCTTCGCCGATTATCGCGACGTGCTGCAGCGCGAAGACATCGCCTTGGTCGATGTGGCCCTGCATCCGGAGGAACGCGTCGCGGTGATGGAGGCCGCGTTGCTGGCCGGCAAACACGTGTTGAGCCAGAAACCCTTTGTGCTCGATCTTGCGGTAGGCCGGAGGCTCGTCGCGCTGGCAGACGCCCAGGGCGTAAAGTTAGCGGTGAATCAAAACGGCCGCTGGGCGCCGCACTTCAGTTATCTGTCCGCAGCCATTCAGGCGGGGGTGATCGGCGAGGTCGCGAGCGTGGATTTCACGTTGCAGTGGGATCATACATGGACGGCGGGGACGCCGTTTGAGGACATCCACCATCTTGTGCTCCTCGATTTTGGGATTCACTGGTTCGACATCGCGGCGCGATTTATGGCGGGCCGGAAACCGACGCGGGTGTGGGCGAGCGTGCAGCGGACTGAGTTTCAGCAGATGAAACCGCCGATGCTCGGCCACGTGGCGATCGACTATCCCGGGGCGCAGGTGCGGATGAATTTCAACGGTCATGTCCGCGACGGGCAGGAAGACCGCACGGTGGTGTGCGGCCGGCGGGGAACGTTGCGGAGTTTCGGACCCAGTTTATCGGAGCAAACGGTCGTGGTGCACTCCGCGGGCGGGCAGGCGACCGTGCCGCTGGCGGGGAGTTGGTTCAGCAGCGGGTTTCAAGGCGCCATGGGCGAGCTGCTCTGCGCGATCGAGGAGCAGCGCGAACCAACGCACAACGCGCGCCACAACCTCGACAGCCTGGCGCTGAGTTTCGCGGCGCTGGCGAGTGCGGATTCCGGTGAACCGCAAGTCCCCGGCCGCGTGATGAGAATGGCGAAGTGAGCCGCCGCGACCGCGGATCGGCCGGCTCGACGGTGGGCTCGACGGTGGGCGTGGTCGCGCCCGGCCGGCGTGGTCGCGCCCGGCCGGGCCCGCGCTGCGGCGGTCGGCAGGCCGCTGGCGCGAAGGCCCCAGGTGGTGACGGCGTCCGTTTAGCGCGACCCGTCGGCGAACACCTCGCCGGCAATCACGGTACCGATGCAATGCGTGGTGTATTCAAACGGGTCGCCGTCGTAGAGTGCGAGATCGGCATCCTTGCCGACTTCCACCGAACCGGTGCGAGCGGCAATCCCGAGGATCTTCGCCGCATCGAGCGTGATGGTCGCAAGCGCCGCGGCGAAGCCCAGACCGTTGCTGGCCGCGATCGCCGCCTCGAAGAGCACGACGCGGGTCTTCGGCACGTAACTTTCGTAGCCGCTCTGGAGGGCAAACGGGATGCCGGCGGCGCGGAGTTTGGCGGCGGTCTCGACGCCGAGGTTCTCCGCATCCTCGCTGCTGCGGGCCATGGTCGGATGCAAGATTACGGGAAATCCGCTCGCCTTGATCTCGTTGAGCACGAGCGGAGCATCGGCGCACCCGTCGAGAATGATCTTCAGGCCAAACTCCTTCGCGACGCGCAGGGCGGAGAGGATGTCTTGCTGCCGATGGACGTTGATCAGGAGAGGTTGCTCGCCGGAAAATGCCCGCAAGAGCGTCTCGGCCCGGAGATCGTGCGCGGGGCGTTTGGTCTCATCTTTGCCCTCCCGTTTTTTACCGTACTCCTGCGCCTTGATCAGTTCGGTGCGAAGCATCGCGATGGCCTTGGCCCGCGTACCGGGCGCTTTGGCCGAGGGCGCGCCCGCTCCGGGCACAACTTCGGCGGCCGTCAAACCATTGCGGCCGAGCGCCACGGCGGTCATCGCCGCGGGGTTGAGCACATCTTGATCGGCGCCACGCCCAAAAGTTTTGACAATCATCGTCTGCCCGGACGCCAACGCACTCGGCGAGTGGCCGGTATTGACGGTGGTGACGCCCAAAGAGCGCACCCAGGCGACGAGGGGGTCCTTCGCGTTGTAGGCGTCGATCGCGCGGAGCTCAGGTTGAAACGAGGCGGATTTATCGATCTGATCCTGATCGTGGGGCTGATTGAGTATGCCCGAGAGCCCGACCGTGGCGTGAGCATCGATCAACCCGGGCGTGACGACGGTGGCGGTGAGCGTACGATAACCGGCGGGAATCTTCGTCGTGGCAGCCGGGCCGACCGCCGCGATCTTACCATCGCGGATGAGCACGACGCCATTTTTCAGCGGCGCACCAGAAACCGGATACACCGTGCCACCGATGACGGCGACGTTTTCAGCGCCCGCGACGAGCGCCGAAGTCAAAAAGCCCAGCGCGAAAGCAGAGAGGAGGCGCGAGGAAGTTTTCATTGGTTGGCTCCGTTGGCGGCAGCGAGGAGATCCCCAGCGCTTGTAAAACAGCAAAGATGCGCGCGCTGCGGGTTGCCGGCACCCGGACCACCCACGGCGTAGAGATGGTCTTCGGGGCGGGCGCGGTCGAAGACTTTGCGGCCTTCGATCCACGTCTGCTCGACGTGGGTATAGGTGCTGAGCGGATCGCCGGAGAGCAGGATGAAATCGGCATCTTTGCCGACCTCGAGTGAGCCGAGGCGTTGCTCCAGGCCGAGGATTTTGGCGTTGGCCAGGGTCAAGGCGGCGAGCGCGCCGGGGCGCGTCATGCCAGCCCGCACGCCGAAGGCCGCGGAACGGAGGAAAAGGCGCGAGTCGGTGACGGGGTCGTCCGTGTGAAAACCGACGAGCGCGCCGGCTTTTTCGAGGGCGGCCGGCGTGCTCCAGTCGAATTCACGCGCCTCAAGTTTCCCGCCGGGAGCATCGAGCATAATCACGGAGCAGGCCACGCCGGCGGCGGCGATTTCCGGCGCAACCTTCCAACCTTCGCTCAGATGGTGAAGGACGACCTTGTAGCCAAACTCTTTGGCAATGCGCAGGACGGTGAGGAGGTCGTCGGCGCGGTGCGAGTGATGCTGGACGATGCGTTTGCCCTCGAGGACCTCGACCAGCTCTTCGAGCGCGAGATCGCGCGGCGGAAGTTTTTCGACGTCACCCGCGGCCCGCTTGATTTTCTCCCGATACTCCTGCGCTTTCAGGTACTGCTCGCGGACGAGCGCGGCGGACTTGGCGCGAGTGCCGGGAAACGGGGCGGACCTGATGGAGTTGGTGCCGTTGGCCATCTTGAGCCCACCCGCGGCGGTGCCATCGGGGAGTTTGATCAAGAGGTCGTCGATGACGCGGGCCTCGCGCAATTTAATATAGAGCGTCTGGCCGCTGATGAGATGGCCGGAGCCGGGCATGACGTTGACGGTCGTGATGCCGCCCGCGCGGGCTTTGCGAATGGACGCATCGCGCACATCCAAAGAGTCGAGCACGCGGACATCGGACTGAATCGGGCTGGAGCCATCGCCCCCGGTGCCGGCGCCGATGTGGCTGTGGGAATCGACGAGGCCGGGCATCAGGACCTTGCCGGAAGCGTCGAGGACCGCGGCACCCACGGGGATTTTCACCGTGTCGGCAGGACCGATCGCGAGGATTTTGCCATGCTGGACGACGAGAACGCCGCGGGAAATCGTCTCGCCGGCGATTGAGATAATCTGCGCGCCGGTGATCGCGAGGGGGGTTTCTTGGGCGGAGGCCGGCCAGACCCCGCACGAAAACAGCGCCAGCCAACGGAGCGAGAAGGAAGCCATGGACGCCAGCTAGGCGGCCCAATTCGATTCGTACAATGGAGAAAGTGTCACGCTCGATAAGAGCATCCGCCCCCGAAAATTTTAATGGCAGGCACGCATAGAACCTGGGACCGAGGTCGCGCGCGGACCCGTGGGACCGAGCCTGTCATTATCAGGAAACTGGATACACTTGCCCCGCGCGCGCGCTGGCGGGCCGGACGACTCGGACTCCGTGCGTGGTATTACCGCCCCGCTCGCGCGCGCGCCGGCGGGCCGAGGCAGCTCGCGAACGCGCCCATTCATCAAGCCCCGGCGCACGCGCGCGCCGGCGGGCCTCAGACAAAGGCA
>Ga0114966_10002042_pt1 | contig 18206 bp, 20 predicted proteins | sample M_130207_XF_Meta_FD_87029 | JGI IMG/M metagenome (GOLD analysis project Ga0114966, IMG submission 87029) | Freshwater microbial communities from Lake Montjoie, Canada to study carbon cycling - M_130207_XF_MetaG | ecosystem: Environmental > Aquatic > Freshwater > Lake | place: Lake Montjoie...
ATATCAGAATACAAGTTGACATTTCGCGGGGATAATCGCGATGGTATATTGGCGTCTTCCATTTACATTGCGTGTAGGGTAAATAATTTCCCGCGAACTGCCAAGGAGATTGCCATCATGTTTCACTTGGATGTGACAAGTGCTACAAAGGGGTGCAAGAACGCCCAGACAATTATAAATGATATTGAAAAAGATATGGACGCCGAGGAAAAGACGAGTTTTGGACGTACCAAACCAGAAGCATTTATAGAGCGATTTTGTAGTAAGTTGAATATTAACAAGGAATTGACTCAATTATGCATATTCCTTTCCAGAAAAATAGAAAAACAGAATTTAATGCCTGAGAATACACCGCATTCCATTGCAGCTGGCGTAGTATACTTTATTGCGCAGATATGCAAGCTGAATATTACCAAATTGGAAATAAAAAATGTTAGCGAAACAAGCGAGGTAACCATCAACAAGTGCTTCAAAAAATTGGAAAAAATGAAGGATGAACTACTTCCTGCTGTTATTTTGAAAAAATACACAACCTAGTTAGGTCCGTTAAATATCTGTTATTAAAATAATCGGGTATTTCATGACGTCTATTCCCAAACGTATATTTATAGTTCCCTATCGCAATCGCCCTGAACAAAAATTCTTTTTTTGTAAATATATGGAGTTTCTACTTGAATACATGACCGATTACGAAGTATATTTTTCTCACCAATCCGATGAACGAAGCTTTAATCGTGGTGGGGTCAAAAATATTGGGTTTTTAGCAATGAAGGCGAAATATCCGGACGATTATAAAAATATCACATTTATATTCAATGATTTAGACACTATCCCATTTAATCGTATCTTTGATTATGAGACTACTTCAGGAATAGTAAAGCATTATTATGGCTTTGACCATTCTCTAGGCGGAATAGTGGTTATGAAAGGTCAGGATTTTGAGCTTGTAAATGGATATCCAAATTTTTGGTCTTGGGGATTTGAGGACGCGTGTCTTCAAAAACGATGCTTAAATGCAAATCTCGTAATTGATCGTAGTCATTTTTATAAAATTGGTAGCCCCGAAATATTGCAATTGTTTGATGGAATGGACCGAATCATCAATAAAAAGGACCCACACAAATTACATACAGATACCGGACATACTGGCTTGAGGACAATTCATAAGTTAGAATATACGATTGAACGCACTTCGTCCAATGAAAAGGATAACCTGTACCAAGGTATGCCTGACAATTTTAGCTATATTAATATTACCTCATTTTTATCTGAAACGCGTTTTGAAGATGATGAATATTATACGTATGATTTGCGGGAACCTATTGCGAATATTACCAATCCTGAACCTAAAAGAAGAACGGCGAACGTGAATACAACAACCGAAAATTGGACTAATATACCTTATTATCCAACTATACAAGATAGAAAAGATGCCACACTTCGCCGTCAATTACAACCACAACCACCACGCACTCCACCTCCTCAGCAAGTATTTTTGCGCCAACCACCACCAGTTAATATTTTTTCGCAGAATTATGCCCACAAGATTCGTGCGAAGGGTGGTGGCGGCGGACAGCTTCAAAGCACAAATACACATCTTGGAGTAGCTAGGAGATAACTATGTTTTATTATGTTTTATTATTTAACAATAAAACATATTGTATTCAGTATCCAATATTTTCAGAGATTGAATTTATAGGTTGTATTTATTATACTATTCAAATAATTATTATCATTATTGTTAGCAAATTCTATACCACCGCTATTTGATAATGTATGCAAGTCTAAAAAATCTATGTTGTCATGATGTGTAAATGCATGATAATTATTTTGTTTATCTGGATAATGAATAATAACTAATAAAGTATAATTATTTGTATATTTGGAAAGTTTATTATTAAATTCAATAATAGTTTGTTTAAAATTATCAGAATGACTTCCCTGTTCTTTATTTACAAATATCATACTAAATAATTTATACTCTTGACTTTGAAGTAATAGTTTAAATCTATTAACACATCTAACATAATAATTATAATGATTTTCATTATTTAATGGGTTATGATGACGCCACATATGCGGACAATAATATGAATGTCCGCAATAACTATCTGATATACTAATATAATACGACTTATCTAAAAATATTTTAAAATCGTCTTCTATACTATGTATTATACTATCACAATTTGAAAAAATCCAATCAAATGGATAAGAACATTTTTTTAAATTATTATTTTTTAAAATTTGACTACTCTGACAAACTGTGCCTAATGAACACACATATTTTATTTCCATTCTTATATAATATAATAAATAAATTTCATCAACCAACCGGCTTCTCAAACATTAGTTGCAGATGATTTTTTTTGCGGGATTTCACAAGGCGTCATGTTTACAAAATGTTTGCTCGCAATTTCCACAATATCTGGCAAATAGTATTCCTTGCGCTTATTTCTATTTGTTATGTCAGGTATAAATTTATTTAAGACGCCCAAGTGAATATTATACGCTCCTAAATTGATTAATTTAACGGAACTTTCTTCTGGTGTGCACTCTTTATCCTCTACTATCTTTGCAATCGTATTGTCAGCGTTCATTATAATCCTGCCATAACCACTCGGATTTTCAACGTTAGCTACTAAAATACTATTGGCCGTAGAAAGCAGCTTATTTATAGTATTGATACTTAACAACGGCCCATTTCCATGTATAATTAGCACACTTGTTTCAAATAAAATACGATTACTTAATAAAAACGGCAAACAGCATTTAATGGCGTCGCCAGTACCACGGGTTTTTATCGTATTATGAATACTATCTTCAATTTGGTCTATATAATGTATTTGACGCATGCCTACAAAATAGGGTTCAATGATCGGTTCAATGATATTTCTATATTTTCCAACGACTATGAGGATATGTGTTGACTTGATAGTTAATGCCTGTTTAATATGATAAAATAGCCAAGGTTTGCCATTTACGTTATCAAGCACGCTTGGCAATTTTGTTTTATGATTTAATTTTAAACCAGCAGCAAGAATAATAGTTAAACACATGTCAGCCGTATGTTTCTTAGATATATATATACATTAGTTCTTTTATTATTACTATCAATTTTAATATTATGTGTAGATGAATTAAAAAAATTTATGTAGATTTCCGATATAGGTAAACCATAACCAAATCCCGACAAGGGGGATTTAATGCTAAAATCAGTTTGTTCGACTATTTCTGAGGCGCCTATTGGATGTGTTGTATAACTATAATACCAGATTTTATCCATGTCCTTCTCATGGATACCGCTCCCATTATCTTGTATTTTTATTAAAATCCAATCTTCATCAATTTCTTTAATCGTCACACTGATCAATGGATTTGATTTATGCCTTACTGCTTCTACACTATTTTTTAGTATTTCAAATAAAATATAATACAAATAATGGTCTATGGTTGGTATGACTATTTTGTTATGTATATTTAATTTTATAATGCTATTTAAATGCAGATCTATTCCGTTTGAATCGCATATTAATTGAATATTATTAATGGTGTTGTGCAAGATAGACTCCACATTTGATTCCAAATTAATAATTCCATAATAATTTGGTCCCTTGGGGGGGTCAAAAAAAGATAAATATTGTTCTAATAATATACGTATTTCGGTTCTATTTTTATGAAATTTATTTAAAAATAGTTGAATTAGAGGCGCTTCAAGATCGTTAATTTTATTTTCTAGTTGTAATTCGTATAAACCTTTGGAAATAGTAGATAATGTGGTGGAATGACGATCATATATAGTGGAAATCTTATTTTTAAAATCAATTATATCTGAATTTGAACGCGGTTCTTTAACTTGCGTTAATTCCTCAAACGATAATAAATACCATTCACGGATTCTATTAATAGAGTGATTTTTTGATAAACCAAAAGGTAAGCTATTCAGGTCAGTAACTCTTTTAGCCAGTCTGATAGGTATTTCATTATAAATATGCTTCGTCATTATCGGTATAATATTGTTTGTGTTTACATGCCTATATCTTACCATATCAACAAATTTTACGTGCGTCCCCCTTTTTAAACTATAATCAAAGATTTTGTTATAAAATTTTGCTAATTGAGACATATATAGTGACAATAAAAATAATAATTTGATTATTTTTATTTTTAAAAATAATATTTTATATATAAAAGATGAAAACGCATATAAAAAGAAATGTATTAAAATCAAGACATTCCAAAAAAACCAGAAAAGGTAAAAAGGGTAGAAAATCTAAAAAAAATATAAAAAAACAGATCGGAGGATCTAACGGCATATATATAACAACAACAAATGCGGATAATGCAGATGAAATTAGATTTCCTGAAATGGATGCTTTAATCAATTTAGGAGATGCGCCAATTTCAACACAAGAACTCATAAATTGTATCGCTATAGGTGGCGAATTTGTTGATATAATAACAGAAAAGCCTGGAACATTTTTAACACATGAATCACCCGTAAATTATAAAGTGTTAAAAACTAAACTCACTCACATTAAAAAAATATTAACAGAAAGTAATAAACGAATAACAAAGATAGTAGTATTTTGTATAGATAAACCATCACGCACTAAACACAGACCAGAAGATAGATATTCACCAATTAGTGAATATTATGATCAAACGGATGATGTTGTTAATAATACGCAAATGTTAGACACCGCATCTATAAATGAGATAATGATAACTTTTTCTGAAAAATTATTTGACATAATTCCGATAGTAATAAATTATACAGATGAAAAAGGCGGATTTAGACATGGTAAAGTAATAATAAGCCCAGGACACCATGAAGCATTATTAGTATATTCACAAAATATACCCGAATTGTCCAATAAACGTTATGATTTTTATGAATCATTTTGATTTACACAATATCATGTTCGCCTCCAAACATATATGTTCTCTCCATATTCATTCTGCCGTTTACTTTTTTTCAACGGCAGAATTTCTAATGCTTCGCCAAACAAGGGTATGCATACCGCTTCATAAATCTCTTTGTTTACATTCAAGATAAAAACGCCTTTGCTTTGCAAGGATTCATATGTTTTCTTGAACAAGGGTGTATAAAACTCTTCGTTCATGGCTTGCTTATTTTTATACGCCTTGTTATTTGGGTATTTTTCCAAGAAATAATATGGCGGGCTTGTAAAAACCATGTCGTATGGCGGCATAGTGGAATAATCAATAGAGAGAGCATCTTGAAAGCGCATATCAATCTGGGTCCCGGACCGCTCCGACAAAAAATCCACCATTTGCGTGTATCCCTCCTGCAACCCGTGATTGATTTCAATGCCGATATATCGGGGTACATTCAACGCAGCTGCACCTATACCGCGCCCACCCCATCCAGCACACGGGTCCAAGACGCACGTTGGATTATATTTTGCATAAATTTCCATGGCGACGAGCGGCCGGAAGATATTAATTGCACTGATACAAATATTATACACTTCTTTCAAGACGATGGAACGATTCTTCGTCTTGTTTTTATTTTTGACATTTTCGTAATAGAGAAGCATGTTTTGAATAAACTTTTTTTTACTAAACTCGTCAATGCGTTCCACAAATTCATAGAAATTAATGTCGTATTTGCCCTTGGTCCGTAGACGTTCTTCAAATGTAAAATAGTCTACTATATTATTGCCGATGCGACATCTATCCGAAACCTTGGCAGTGCCTTTTTTTAGGTCCGCACCCATCTTTTCCAACTCGACGTAATCCTTCTCAACATCACATAGTTCAATATTCTTTATTTGTTTGTGAATCTCCATAACAGCCTTGATATATGTTCTCAAGAGAGAAAATATATCGGTTTTATACAAATATAAAAACATGTCCCTTGTTATGCTATGAAGAGCATTTCAGATATTAAACACGGATTTTATATTAATCTTGAATCGCGCACCGATAGAAAAGAACAAGTAGAAGAGCAACTTCGTAATGTCGGGTTTACATGTGCGCAACGTTTTAATGCAGTGAAGCTTGAAGACGGCCGCGTCGGTTGTAGTATGAGCCATTTAAAGTGCCTAAGTATTGCGAAGGAAAACAAGTGGGACCACGTATTGATTTGCGAAGACGACATTGAATTTCTAAATCCTGGTCTATTTATTAACCAAATGAATCGGTTTCTCTCTAGACATAACAATTGGGACGTGGTCCTTTTAGCCGGAAACAATATTCCGCCATATACACGGGACGGCGATGAGTGTGTAAAAGTTGCACGCTGCCAAACTACCACAGGATATCTCGTAAACGGACATTATTATGATACATTAATTCAAAACATTAAAAATAGTATAGTAAACTTGTTGAGAGAACCGGCCAATCACGTAAACTATGCGATTGATAAATATTGGTTTTCTTTGCAACAACGCGATAATTGGTATCTTCTTACCCCACTCACCGTTGTCCAGAGAGCCGGGTATAGTGATATTGAAAAAAGGACAACTGACTTTGTCAAGGCAATGACTGACTTGGATAAAAAAGAGCTGATTGCTGCATATATGAAACGCCTAGAAGAGTCCTCCAAGATTTTATGAGCTCGTTGATGTCGCAGCATCAACACCCATGTCTTTGAAAAAAATGTCAGTATCTAGATGCAACATCGGATTCTTGTATTTATTGTGAAGATGCATACCCATGGCATAATCCTCTAGATATTCCTGAAAAATCAATTCTCTGTTGGATATAAGACATACTATTGCCTCCATAGAGAGAATATAAAATCTACCCGAACAATATTTTGTAACATAGACTGGCAACTCCTTGGGCAATTCAGGGTGAATTCGGTAATACTGGCTTAGATATGCTTTGGGAACATCTACTATGTTTCCAGCATAATGTATCTTGGTAGTTTGCATTCTCCTTTCCAACATTTGGTTAATATTGTCAAAAAATTTATTTGGGTTGTTTGATTGTAGCATTTGGTCATCGTCTGTTTTGAATATATATTGTATCGCAGGAAAAGATTGCTGAACGGCGGCATATGCAGATAGGACCTTTTTGGGCAAGGAGTTATAATCATCTGGGGTTTTTACCCACAATATTCTCTCTTGGTCGTTAAATTGATAGTTTGCCTCCAACTTCGGATTCCCTAGGACGTGATAGTAGGGAATCTGCAGACCCTTCAACCAAGTTTCGCGTTGTTTTGTAGCCTTGTGTTCATATTTTACACAATTCATAATCAACAATAATGAGTTGATATGATGTGCGTTCATATTATGTATGTATCATATAAAATTCTGTTTATATAAATTTTTATACGATATGATAATTTTATTCGTTCAATCTATCAATCATTGCGGAAAAATAAAATATTATTAGTATTATTATTAATAATATGACATCGCAGATTAAGAATTTTGTGATAGGAATACATATGCCACTTGAAACGGGTGGAGGTGGTGGTGTAGTTCAATGTCATCTAGCCAATTTATTAAAAAATCGCGGATTTAATGTAGTAATTCTTACTTCTTGGACCGATCTACCAAAACGTCTGCCTTCAAACTATATGTTCACGTATGACGATACAGATAAACCCAAAGATATAGATGTATCCAGTGATGATACTGCCGTTATTTATTGCGAAGGCGTATACGGAAATCCATTAAACGCAAAAAATGTTATTAGATGGATGTTAAGTGAACTTGGTAAAAATATAGCTTATTCTAATATGTATAGTTGGGGTAAAGATGAGGTTGTATATTATTTTAATGCAGAACCTAAACATATTAGAGAATCTGAGAAGATAGGAAATATATATAAGTATTTAACTATGTTATATTTTAATCCAAATGTTAAACAAACTAACTATGAACCAAGAAATAAGGAGTGTCATACATATAGAAAAGCGTGGTATTATTCACACGTCGATAAAATCCACTCGGAAATATCAACCGAAATTAAATTTGATAATAATCACGATAAAACAATTTCTATATTTAACGAGTACGATTGCTTTTATTGTTACGATCCGTTAAGTTGGTTGGCAATGATGGCACCTGTATGCGGATGTTATACAATTATTCATCCTGTAGAAGGACAAGATAAACGCACGTGGTTAAAGAATTCAGGTTTGAATGCATATATGAAAGAAAACAATATCGAACACTTATATGGTGTTGGATACGGATTAGATGAACGCGAATATGCCAAATCAACATGCCATTTAGCAAAACAACAATGGGCTGATATGCAGTATTATTTCAATGCAACGTGCTTGGATAGATTTATTGAAGACATGTCCCATTTTCATGATTTGGAAAATAGAGTGGGTAATAATTTTCTATAAAATAATACATTCAGCATTTTATTTTTTGCCAGGAGGGTGGGAATAAATCATCCACGTAAATATTCGAACCAGTTCCACAAAACCATACATTCGGGTAGCACACTATTTTGTCCTTGTTGGAATTGAAATAAGCTCCAAACCAACTAAATGAACTATTTGCAATAATATTATGTGTGCAGTCGCTCATTAAAAGCATTTGCTCCCAGTCCGCCATTTGGTCTGACGCCTTTTCAAATGTCAATAAAGGAAAGACCTCTGCCAAGCAGTTGATGATATTTATCACTTCATTATTATCCTCTGCCTCACAAAAATATAGAACATTCCATCTTTGAAGTTGGCACGATGAGAGAATATGCGTTAATGCATTCTTATAATAATTGAACCCCATAATCGGATGAAAATGACCCAGATGTTTATAATCGCCAAAACGAAAATGCATTGCAATGGTGTTTTTTAAATCCATTTTATGCTTTGCCAAACATTCTGTCTTTTGTTTCTCTAACTGAATCAACCGAAAAATGTCATTCTGTCTCTCTTCAAAATATTTATAGCTTTGAAAATATCCGTCAAATATTGTGTGTTCGCTTGATGACGCAGGCAATTCACGATATTCCATATCAGGATATCTGATTATTTTTGTGTTTTTAGAGGGATATTCCTTGATAGTGAATGATTTAAGGGATTTCAAAAAGGACTCCCAGTAGCTATGTCGTGGCGTAATAGAAGGAACAAAATCAGTGTATACAAATTTAAATGGGTGATTGTGCTTTAGCGAATATGCAATGACCGCAAATATTTGGAATAATTGATTTCCTAATCCGCCTTTTAAATTACACGTAATCATATAATATACTAATTATAAAAAAGAATTGTTTAATATTATTACAATAAAATCTATTTATCTAGATGTGGTCCATGGCCCACATACCCCACATACCCCACATACCCCACAACCCACGCCAGACTACATGATATAGTAGTATTTTTTAGCTGCACGCTCCACATCTTGCTCCACGTTTTTTATATGAATTTTTTCCCAGTAATATGAGTCTGACATTTCCATCGGCGAGAGAACCCATTCAAATTTTGAATCAGGTGAAATCAGATTTTGCATTTCCTTTGCACGTTCATAATGAAATTGAGACGTCACTACATAGACGCGGTCATATTGCGACCCGTTTGTCTTCAAATATCTGTCTGCCATGATAAAGTTCTCAGCCGTGTTTTGAGAAATAGTATCGTAAACGTAGTTCCACGGATTCATGGCATTTGTGTTGTTTATATTGAAGTGAGAAATGGCTTGATGCATTTTTTCCGCCTCGCTTGTAGTATCTCGCGCTGGATCTTTTATACCTCCGCTCAAAAACCAATCAATCTGAGCGTTCGGGTAGGCCGTTGAAATGGTTAGGGCAGTATAAATTCTATCATACAAGATAGTCGTAATATTGCAGCCCAATAGGATAATCAAAATGGTAAGCATTTTCTGCGATGTAAATCTGTTGTATAGCGTTGTATGTGTATTTTTTGTTTCAATTTTTTTGGCGTTGGTTTAGGCAATTATTTTCAAGCGTAATATACAAGAAAGCACATGTATAAGTTAACATTAGCCGAACGGGATTTATATTTAGTACATATTGATACACTCATGGATGAAAAGCGCAAAATGCTTCTTGAAAAACAAAAAACGCTCCAACAAACCGCCAAGGAAAATGAATATTTAGAAATGGTGCGTAATGATTACAGAAAGTACTACAACCATATAGTCAAACAAAAAGAAGACCAAATAAACGCTATGAATTACTTGAAGCAATACATTGACGAAATTATGGTGGACGGAAAATTGACGGATACGGATTTAGAAAATGCGAAAATGGAGCAGGACGAGCTTATTCAGGAAATGGCGCATATTAAAAGTAAAATGGACGAAATAACTCAAGTACAACAAGAGGAGGACGCTTATGATAATAGACACGATGCGGAGGATTCTGACATTATTTCATATTCATAAAATTATAATACTCAATTCAAATATATATTTTATTACTAATATATATATAATACTTTATGCAAGATTTAGATAACTCTTTGGTTAATTTAAATACAGCAATACAAAGAAAAAATCAACAAGGCGATGACTATGTAAGGATGGTGAATGCGCTTATAGAAGAAATTACAAATTTCTTAAATGGTTTACAGCAAAATAATAATAATTCTGCAGCCCTACAACAAGAACTTAATGCGGCAAATGAACAAATACGACGATTAACCGAAGAAAATGTAAGAATCCAAGAACAATTAAGGGTTGTAGAAGCTAGAGCAAATGAGGTTCAAGAACGAGAACGAGTATGTAATGAAGCATTAGCTCGGTTGAGACAAGACGGACAAGGCAACGCCGCACAGAACGCCGAACAGCTACAACGATTGCAACAAGATTTAGCCAACGCACAACAAGCCGTTCAACAAACAAATGCACAACGCGATGAATTACTCAGACAATTAGAAGAGAGAACTGGACGTATTCAAGAGAATGTAGCCCAGATTGCACAGATGCATATTAATAGGGAAGATTCTGAACAATTAAATGAAAATAGCCGACAATTAAGAGCTTTAATTGCTGGACTTGTAGCTGCTAGAGGACCTGGTGGTGCTGGTGCTAGAGGACCTGGTGGTGCTGGTGCTGGAAATGGGATTGGAGGACTCCCAAATAGAATTGCACGACAACCTAACGCGGCTCTTGGACAAGGTGAAGTTGTTAATCCTATTCGTCCTAGGAGGGACCAAAACGCTGGTAAAACAAAACGTCGTCGTGGTAAGAAGTCCATGTATCGCGGCGGGTATGTTGAAAAACTGCGAGCAAAAAAGACACGCAAGCGCGCGCGAACAAGTAAACGCCGGAGTGGGCGGAAGTCTACTGCGTCTTCTTCGTCTTCTTCTTCAGCTTCTTCAAATTCCAGACAAAAGGCCATGCAGGGTAGGAAGATGTAGGCAGTCCTTGGCCCATGCACCTGTAATTTGACGATGTTGTAGTTGACGCGGGTCTCTACGAATACGCTGAACACGTTGCTGCTCTTTGTAAACGCGACGCCAAGTGCGCTGAATTAAGCGTATCCAATGGGTTTTAATAATTGCGACACGTTCGTCGCCACTCAAATAAATACATTCAGCAATCTGTGGTTGAATATATTTATCATTTGCAACTATGTTTGGATAATTGCGTAGAATTGGATGGTCTAGCAAATTCGGCGACAACTGGCCGTATTGTTTGGTATACATCTTGCATATTTTATTTACCTTTTTTATGTTTGCTTTTTGCTTCTCAAATGTCTCCATTACCAAATAGTGGCCTTGGACGTTGGCATCGCTTTCTTTTGTAAATCCGTGGAGATTTTTATTGTGCAACTCGCATATAACTAGTGAAAACCTGTTTTGACTCATTTTGAGTTAATATCTTAGATATTACATGTTGAATATTAACAATTCTGTTTCATTTTTTTTTACAATGAATATATATAATATACTATGAAAATGCCAAGTTCACTTTCAAAATTGTTAACAAACCGATATGTTCTATATTTAGTCGCTCTTTTAGCGTTATTCAACGTTATCGGATATATGATGATGGACCAAACCAAAATAGTAATATTGTTTATTTTAGTTGGATATCTCATGACGCATTTTAGCAAAAATATGGTGATTGTGCTTTTGGTTCCGTTGGTGTTGGTGAATCTATTAAGTTCTGGAATGATGATGAAAGAGGGGTTTTCTGAAGGAGTTGATGGTGACTCCACGACAGATACTACAACACCCACACCATCTGCAACACCCACTGCCAATAACACGAATGCCGCAAGCGATGCCTCTTCCACAACTAACACAACTAACTCTATCATTGCATGTGGTGATGGTGAAAAATTCGATGAGAAAACAGGCAAATGTGTAGCAATGGGTGCAACAGCCGAGACGTTTTCAAGCGCAGGTGCGAGAAAGGGTGGATCTCGCGTTGACATGGGTTCCACTCTTGAACAAGCCTATGACGATTTAAATAACGTTTTAGGAAGCGATGGAATAAAAAATTTAACTGCAGATACGCAAAATTTGATGAAACAACAGCTTCATTTGGCGGAAGCGATGAAAGGTATGGGTCCCCTTATGGAACAAGCACAAAGTATGTTAAAAACCCTCAACATTGATGGTATAGGCGATTTGCCTTCTCTCATCAAGAAATTTGGCGTGAATACAAATGCTCTTCCCACACCAGGCAAATAAACTGGTCTAAAAATAAATATTAATAGTATATATTATAATAATATTTATGAAAAAGTGTCCTCCTGGTATCATTTGTATTGAAAATATTACCATGGTTTTTATATTTATAGCAGTTGGCTTTATTCTCATGCACGTATGGAATCAGCCAAAACAACAAACCCAGAACCAACAAGTGGTTATTAAGGAAGAAGCCAGAGATGTTGATGGAGGATGGGGTGGAGGCATGGGTATGGGTATGGGAGGAGGTATGGGTGGCGGGGTTTACATGCGTCCAAATGTTGCATATACCAACTTGCCCGGCGACGTTTTGTTGAACCCATATGCCCCGCCATTACGCGACGAGAGATATTTGGTGCCGATCAATGTCTCCACGAATGTTGGTGCGGTAGACACGACTTATCGTCAGGTTGGCCTCATGACATTGTTAAGCGGAGAAAGCAAGGACAAAATATTGCCTTTGATGGGGCGACCTCTGTTTGTATCACGCGATAAGTGGCAATATTATACTATGAGTGACCAAAACAATAGTATTAAATTGCCCATCTCACGAAATGGACGTAGTTGCACCACCGAATATGGAGTGGACAAGTTATATAATGGGGATACGGTGTATGTGGAAGGATATAATCAAGCCTTCAAGATAACCATTTACGACAATGATGTTATTAAATATTTGCCGTTTGTATAAGACCTTATTTCTCTGGAGCAAGTTGGGTTTGTCTTACTACCGCGCTTACCGCAAGTGGAACAGCGATATCCGCATCTTGATTTGAACTTGAGCCCATTGCTGAACCTTCTCTCATTTTGTTTACAACTGCTGTTGCGATTTTATCTGCAATAAGATTTAATGCGTCTGCTACGGATGGTTGGGTTGAAGCGGGTTCAGGATTCACATTTTCAGCTACAATGGGTTCTTCTACAGGTTTAGCGATTGGCTCTTCTGGAACTGGTTCTTCAACAACAACTGGTTCAGAAACTGGCTCCATCGCAGGTTCAGAAACTGGTTCTTCTGCGACAGGCTCGGGAATTGGCTCCACCGCAGGCTCGGAAATTGGCTCCACCGCAGGCTCGGAAACAGGTTCGGAAATTGGCTCCATCGCAGGTTCAGAAATAGGTTCTTCTGCTACCGGTTCTGGTAGTGGTTCCGTAGTTGGTTCAGAAACTGGTTCGGTTATATTTATGGTTTCTTCGTCTGAAGCAGGTTTTACAACAAGAGGAACCTTTTCATCAGGGTCTGCGCCACCTACCCGTCCTATTTTTTTCATAGAGGAGCGATGTAAATTTAGGGGTTTTCTTTGTCTAAATGTTTTACTTGCACGTCTGTATTTACGTTGATTTTTATAACGTCTCATTGTTTGTTTTTTCTTATGAAATAGTTTGGATAATTTACCCTTTGTTAATTTCATTGCTTATATAATTAAAATGATATTTTTATTTATATAGATATATTATTAGATAATACTATGGCTGATTTCAATATTTCACAAGATAATGTTTCTGGCGAATGCAATTTAAAGTGTTCGTATTCATTTCAATATTCAAATAGCAACTGCGTCGCAAATAATATTGGGAATAGAATTGAGTTATCGTACGATGAAAGCAACGTTCCGCCTGTTACCTATAATGGAAATAAATATAAAGTTTCCGGCGTGAGTATATCTACAAATGTATACTTCTTATATAATGGAAAACAGCCAAAGGGAGCTATAAATATTAGCCATACCCCCATTGTCGGAGGTACACGATTTTCAGTGATGATTCCAATTGTTTCTGGAAATAGTTCTATGCCTTCTAGCAATATATTAACACAAATCATCAATCAGACCGCTAATTTAGCACCCAAGTCCGGAAATAAATCTGTTATTAGTGTTGAAAATTACAATTTAAATAATATTGTTCCTAAAAAGCCATTTTATTCCTTTAATATACCTGATCCTGGTGGTGGTTCGGAGGTGATAGCATATGGCATTGAAAATGCAATTACAATAGATGCAGATACTATTGCAAAATTGAATAGTATTATCAAGGGTGAAACGTATATAGCAAAAGCTACAAATATGGGTAAGATATTCTATAATCCTAAAGGTCCAAATTCAAGCGGTTCTAGTTCTGGAAATGACGATATTTATATTGATTGTCAACCAGTAAATGTCTCCGAGGAAACAATCCAAATGTCAACCGAGAATAAGTTGAGTATGGACTACAAACTAAAATCCGAATACAATGCAAGAGATACCCTGTTAAAAATATTTTACAACCCATGGTTTCAGTTATTATTATTAATCTTTGCAATCGTTCTTTTCTATTACTTCATCCAATTTGTGCTTAAACTTGGTGATATAAAAGTTGTAAAGTAGCGGTAGCAGTTGCAGTAGCAATACATAATATGTTCATGTCCTAATTTTACAAGACATAAACATACATACACTCACAAACACCCATGTGGGATTATTTAGGCGGATACCGGTGACGCGTCAGCAGTAGCCAAAAGCATCGGTTTGTATGATGCAGGAGACTCAATCGGCGGGTCTTTATTGATAGTTCTGAGCTTTACCATTTCCTGTTCTAAAGTATAAGGAAATTGATTGAACGCGGTAAGATCGCCCATTTTTTGTTTTTCCGAAGACCCAAACTTGAGTAAAGCGGTTGACCCAGTCGCCATTTCAGAACGCCGGATCAAATCAAATGCGACAAATAATCCTAAAACACCCAAAACGGGGTTAACCGAAACCAACAATATTAACGCAAACATAAATACGATTATTTTTCCATATAGAGTATCTATCATATTAGCAAGAGTTTCCGGAATAGGATATCCCATAATTAGATAAATTATAAAGATGATTCCCAAAACCACATGACTAGATTGTGTCTTTTTTAATACAGGTTCCATATATCTTATTATTAGATTTTATTATCTCAAACAACCTAAATATTATGCGCTAAACTAAAGTAGGCACTATGCAAAATTTAACAACAACGACAAATGAACTCAATACCTATATTGGACAAAAGGGGTACACTATTTTAAAAAAAGAATTAAACGACAAGCAAGTATCTCTCATCAAAAAGGAATTAATGGTTCGCCCCTATATCCCTGGCTCCCCCGTAAATAATAACGTAAAAACATTCCCAGCCTATCGCGAATCCGTTCAAAAATATTATTTGCCTAGATATTTTGGCGAGGAGCATTTTGGCGCGGCCAAGGAAATGAAGTTGGCAGAAGGGGACAATATTTCTGTCGCGTTTAATGGCGAATTAAGAGAGCATCAATGGGGTCCAGTAAATTCATATTTAGACAAGGTGCGTGCTACGACGACCGGGGGTGGCGGGTTATTGGACTTACCTTGTGCATTTGGCAAAACCAGTTTGTCCTTGTATATTCTCTCGCAACTCAAAAAGAAGACACTTGTATTGGTGCACAAAGAGTTTCTCTTCAACCAGTGGATTGAGCGCATACAGCAGTTCTTGCCTGGAGCGCGTATCGGCAGGATTCAAGGACCCGTCGTTGATATTGAAGACAAGGATATCGTCTTGGGTATGATTCAGTCGCTCAGTATGAAGGAGTATCCGCCGTCGGTGTTTGAAAGTTTTGGATTCACGATTATTGACGAGGTGCATCACATTTCAAGCGAGGTCTTTTCCAACACGCTTTTCAAACTGGTGACAAAATATATGCTTGGGCTTTCGGCTACTATGAACCGCAAGGACGGGACGAGTAAGATATTTAAGATGTTTTTGGGTGAGGTGGTTTTCAAGGAGAATAGGAAGCAGGATCATCCAGTAGTGGTCCGCGCGGTTGAATATAAGATTGACGACGAGGAGTTCAATGAAATTGTCTATGATTTTCGCGGAAACCCGCAGTTTAGCACGATGATTACCAAGTTGTGTAATTACAATCGCAGAAGCGAGTTTATATTGCAGGTGCTCGGCGATATGTTGCGTGAAAACCCGAACCAGCAAGTCATGATTCTAGCCCACAACAAAAGCCTTCTCAAATATTTGTATGATGCGATTGCAGCTCGTAATATTGCGTCGGTGGGATATTATGTGGGTGGAATGAAAGAGGCAGCGTTGAAGGAGAGTGAAAGCAAGAAGGTCATTATTGCGACATATTCCATGGCGGCAGAAGGACTTGATATTAAGACACTTACTACCTTGATTATGGCGACACCTAAAACGGATATCGAACAATCTGTTGGACGAATCTTGAGAGAAAGACACGGGACGCCCGTGGTGGTGGACGTCATTGATAAGCACGACCTATTTCAAAAGCAATGGGCAAAGCGAAAAGCATTTTATAGAAAACAAAACTATAAAATAATTCATACTACTAGCGTAGATTATACGCCAGATACGAGCAAATGGCGCGTGGTTGAGTCTAAGAACAAGACTATTGGCGACGCAACATGCTCTGAGATGTTGCAAGGAACATGTTTTCTCAAAATCAAACCCAAAAAGGATTAGACGCCGATGTATTTATTTTCGGCGTCTTGTTGTTGTACGCTTACGACGTGTCGTTGTTCGTTTCTTTTTGGGCTTTTTGGCTCTAGATTTAGCTCTTGGACGTGGTCGTCTTCTCGTGCGTTTACCGCCCATAGTTGGTCGTTCAACTTGCTTGACACCATTGTTTTGATTATAAAAATAAATTTTACCTGTGCTTCTTGATATAAGTGGTACCCAACCAGCGGGTAATCCTATACTAGCTTCTAATATACGTGGGTCGTCTGATGGTACTTCGTATTGCTTGTTGCCAGTATTTTTATTACGATAATACATTTTACCTGTGCTTCTTGATATAAGTGGTTCCCAGCCAGCAGGTAATCCTATACTTGCTTCTGCTATACGTTCTGCATCTGTTTGTGGTGCAGGCGGAGGCGGAGGCATAGGTGCCGGTGGAGGCATGACGACATCAGGTTGGGGGTTTTTAGCATGTGTCATAAGTGCAGCTGCTGCACGCGCACGCTTACGTCGTTTAAGTTGGTCTATTCTACTTTCTTGTTCTTGAATAGGTGCTTGTGCAGGCATAGACATAGGTGGGGGTTCTGGTTCAGGTTCAGGTTCGGGTTCGGGTTCAACATTATCTTTTTCGTCGTACATTTCTGGGGGTAGTGGATATACCCAGCTTTTAAATTCGTCATCCCATATAGCTTCATCGTCTGGTGGGTTATCTTCATCATAATAATTTGGCTCTTCCGATTCTTCTTCATATTGATAATCATCTTCAGCTTCTTCTTCTGATTTACGAATAAATTTCATTAAAGTCCCGTCTGGATTTATTCTTTCACCTGATTCATTTACAAGTTCTTCATCGCTATTCTCTATTTTATAATGATTATAATTCTCAGCGTCTTCTTCCGTGTTATAATAATACATTAAACCATTTTTTGTCCTAGTATATACTCGCCGAGTTAATGGAGGCAACCTTGGTCCAAATGTTATATTAGCTGCGTCAATATAATCATCATCATCTGCGGTAGCCGCAGCGGCAGCAGCACTTACTTTTTGCGCACCTCTTATAGCATTACGCTGAGTAATTTTAGGTGTAATTGCTAGATACATTGGTGTGGATTTTGTTCCATCATAATTTTTATTATATATCCAA
>Ga0114966_10002045_pt1 | contig 18177 bp, 13 predicted proteins | sample M_130207_XF_Meta_FD_87029 | JGI IMG/M metagenome (GOLD analysis project Ga0114966, IMG submission 87029) | Freshwater microbial communities from Lake Montjoie, Canada to study carbon cycling - M_130207_XF_MetaG | ecosystem: Environmental > Aquatic > Freshwater > Lake | place: Lake Montjoie...
CAATCAACTTTCTAGTGCGCTCATTGGACTTGGATTTACGGCACGAGATGCGCAGACAACAATCGATGCAGTTTCAAATGAATTAGGCGCCAAAGCAGATACAACTGATATTTCGCAGCTTCTAAAACTAGCGCTTCAAAATCAGGGTCGTGGTTAAACATGAGCGATGAAAAGCGAATCATTGAAACTGGAGCAGATGAATTAGAGAGATCACAAGAGTTAGCACTTCGCCCCAAGACTCTTAATGAATTTGTCGGTCAGAAGCGGGTAGCCGACCAATTGGATTTATTGCTTTCAGCTGCACGTAATAGAAATAGTCCAGCGGATCACGTTCTACTTTCTGGACCTCCGGGATTGGGCAAAACAACTCTTGCAATGATTATTGCCTCAGAGATGGGTGCACCGATTCGCATAACAAGTGGTCCTGCAATCCAGCATGCCGGAGATTTAGCTTCAATACTTTCATCCTTAGTCGAAGGCGAGATTCTTTTTCTAGATGAAATTCATAGAATGTCTAGACCTGCTGAAGAACTCCTCTATTTGGCCATGGAAGATTTTCGAGTAGATGTAATTGTTGGGAAAGGCGCAGGGGCAACCGCAATTCCACTTGAACTTCCACACTTCACACTTGTAGGCGCGACGACTCGTGCGGGATTACTTCCAAGTCCACTACGTGATCGTTTTGGTTTTACCGCACAATTAGATTTTTATGAAGATAAAGAGTTATCGGTAATTGTTGCGAGAAGCGCAGATTTACTTGGCGTAAAAATAGATCAAGCAGCTATTACAGAGTTAGGTTCCAGATCAAGGGGAACGCCTCGCGTTGCGAATCGATTGCTCCGAAGAGTTCGGGATTACGCCCAAGTGCATGGCGATGGAAACGTTGGAATCAAGGAGGCAAAAGCGGCTCTTGAAATGTATGAAGTCGATGCCATTGGGTTAGATCGTTTAGATCAAAGTGTTTTAGAAGCGCTGGTAAAGAGATTTAATGGGGGACCGGTTGGAATTTCCACTTTGGCCATGGCTATTGGCGAGGAGGCCGAGACTATTGAATCCTTGGCTGAGCCATTCTTGGTTCGGATGGGATTTATCTCACGAACTCCGCGGGGACGAATCGCAACTGCTTCCGGATTCGAGCATTTAGGCATGAAAGCGCCAATTGGGGCCTCAGATTTGCTGCCGAATGCTATTAGCATTTTCGACACACCCGCTTCAGATGCCTAGACTTGCGTCTCATGTCTGCCACTAATAATCCTCATAATCCTCAGGGCCCAACCCAAAGTACAAAGGGCGCAAAAAATTCTGCGAAATCAGCAAAGTCGATTGCGATACTTGCCATAGCGCTAATTGTTTTTACTGGAGTAGCCGTTTTCCAAGGCGCTACTAAAGTTAAATTGGGACTAGATCTCAGAGGTGGAACAAGCGTCACACTGACCCCTCGCGCAAGTGAAGGATCAAAAGTAACGAATGAGGCCATCGACCAAGCAGTTTCAATTATTAGACAGCGCGTTAACTCTTTAGGTGTTGCCGAGAGCGAAGTAGCAGCACAAGGTTCTGGAAACAATCGTCAAATTGTTATCTCTGTTCCTGGTCAAACCGGTGAGAAGATTGTGCAGCTTGTAGGCCAAACTGCAGAACTTAGATTCCGCCAAGTTTTAGTTGAAGGTGCACCAAATGCAACTACTGCAGCTGCAGATGCAAAGAGTGCAACATTGCCAACTGGAGTAACTCCAGATTTGAACGCTAGATATGCGGCGTTAGATTGTACAAAGCAGGCGAATTTACAAGGCGGTTCAACAGAGTCACCTGATATCGCAGTTGTATCTTGTGATCGTAAAGGAACCCAAAAATATATTCTTGCACCAGCACAAGTTTTAGGAAGCATGATTTCAAAGGCAAGTGCAGCAATTGATCAGCAAACTGCTTCAGGTTGGTATGTATTGGTTTCATTTAATGGTGAAGGCACAAGTAAGTTTGGTGCACTAACAACTTCTGTTACGACACTTGCAGCACCTCAAAATCAGGTCGCTATTGTTCTGGATGGTTTAGTAGTTTCTGCGCCTCGAATTAACGAAGCAATCAACGGTGGAAGCGCACAAATTACTGGCGGATTCGGCCAAGAAGAAGCATCTAACCTGGCAAATGTTTTGAAGTACGGTGCACTGCCACTTGCATTTGATCAAGGTGAAGTTCTTCAGGTTTCACCAACACTTGGCGCTGACCAACTCCATGCTGGCTTGTTAGCTGGACTCCTTGGATTCTTACTTGTATTCCTCTACTCACTTCTCTATTACAAGGGTCTAGGACTCGTCACGGTTGCTTCACTTCTAATTGCTTCAGCAATTACCTATCTTTCATTCCTATTGCTTGGCGAGTGGATTGGCTTCACGCTAACTCTCGCTGGTATCGCCGGAGCAATCGTTGCCGTTGGTATCACGGCCGACTCATTCGTCGTCTTCTTCGAGCGTTTGCGTGATGAAGTTCGTGAAGGTCGTTCCCTTCGTTCAGCTGTCGAGAGTGGTTGGGTGAAAGCTCGACACACAATTATTGTTGCGGATACCGTTTCTATGATTGCTGCAGTACTGCTTTACTTCTTTGCAGTTGGTGGCGTTCGCGGATTTGCATTCACACTTGGGCTTACAACGCTAATCGATCTTTTGGTGGTTTTCGTGTTCACGCATCCACTTGTTGCACTTCTTGCCCGTACTTCATTTTTCGCAAGTGGAAACAAATTGTCAGGATTCTCACCTAAGAGCTTAGGCTTGAAAATCAAAACAGATGGCACAGAAAACTTGAAGGGTTAATCACATGAGTTCACTTTCAGGCATCGGTGGTCGCCTTTATCGCGGCGAAACTTCTATTGATTTCATCGGTAAGCGCCGTCGTTGGTATGCGTTTTCCGGAATCGTAATCATTATCTCTGCCATAGTTCTTGGTACTCAAGGTTTGCACTTGGGCATCGAATTCAAAGGTGGTTCAGAATTTTCAGTAACTAAAGCGGGCGCAACCGTTGAAGAGGGGCGCGCTGCAATTGCGAAGGCTGGCGTAACTGGCGAGTCCGTAGTTCAGAAAGTTGGAAACGACAGACTTCGTATCCAAACCGGAGCCCTTACTTCTTTCGCAACAGTTAAGCAGTCACTTGCCGATACTTTTGGCGTGAATGTTGACGATATTGATACGCAGATTATTGGTCCATCTTGGGGTAAGGAAATCACCAAGAAAGCGCTATATGGATTGATGGGATTCATCCTTGTAGTGATGCTCTTTTTAACAATCGCATTTGAATCGAAGATGGCACTTGCAGCCATCATTGCGGTGGTCCACGACGTATTTATTACTGTTGGAATATATGCACTTGTTGGTTTCGACGTTACGCCGGCAACCGTCATTGGTTTCTTAACAATTCTCGGGTATTCACTTTATGACACTGTAGTTGTGTTCGATAAGGTTCGCGAGAACACCAAGGCAATTACAAGCACCGGAAAGATCACTTATTCTGCAGCAGCAAATCTTGCGGTAAATCAGACTCTAGTTAGATCTTTCAACACCTCACTTATTGCTCTTCTACCAGTCGCATCTATTCTCTTTGTTGGTGCTGGTCTCTTGGGCGCTGGAACTCTTAAAGATCTTTCACTTGCGCTATTTGTCGGTCTTGCAACAGGAACTTATTCCTCAATTTTCATTGCTACTCCAATTTTGGCTCAACTTCGCGAACGTGAACCTGCTATGCGAGCACTTGCAAAGCGAGTTGCACAACATGCTCCAGGAGCTGTGACTGCTGAAGCTAAGAATTCTGTTGGCGTAGATGCCGGCTCCGCTGAAAAAAATAGTTGGGCACGCGGTCCGCGTAATCAACCAAAGCGTAAGCGTCGCTAATCTCGCCCCTTCTTCTTAACTAGTTAAGATAGAACCATGAATCCGGTTCTAGATGTTTTGGCAAAGTCGCTCGTTGCCCATCATCCGCAAACTTCGCTCACTGAATTGGAACGTGCCTATGACATCGCTGCAGACGCGCATGATGGACAACTTCGTAAATCCGGTGAACCTTACATAACTCATCCATTAGCTGTATCAGAGATTCTTGCTGATATTGGACTAGATCTAGAAACCATAATTGCAGCCCTGCTCCATGACACCGTTGAAGATACGAAGTATTCACTCGCTTCACTTAAAAAGGATTTTGGGAAAGAAGTAGCAAGCCTGGTTGATGGTGTAACCAAGTTAGATAAATTGAATTACGGTCCAAACGCTGAAGCTGAAACGCTGCGCAAGATGGTTATTGCAATGTCCAAAGACATAAGAGTGCTAGTCATAAAGCTCGCTGATCGACTTCATAATGCACGGACTTGGAAATATGTTTCAGTTGAATCTGCACAACGCAAAGCCCGTGAAACTTTGGATATTTATGCCCCGCTAGCCAACCGTCTCGGTATGAGCGCGATTAAATGGGAGCTTGAAGATTTATCTTTCAAAACATTAGAGCCGAAGAAATATGAGGAAATTGAACGTTTAGTTCAAGATCGAAATCCAGCTCGTGAGGCAATGACTTCAGAAGTTGTAGATTTGGTAGAACGAGATTTAGCGGTTGATGGAATAGAAGCAAAGGTATTAGGACGTCAAAAGCATCTTTATAGCGTCTATCAAAAGATGGTAATTCGTGGTCGAGATTTCAACGAAATTTATGACTTGGTAGGAATTCGAGTTTTAGTCGAGAGTGTTCGAGATTGCTATGCAGTACTTGGTGCGATCCATGCCAGATGGAGTCCAGTTCCTGGCCGATTCAAGGATTACATCGCAATGCCAAAATTCAATCTTTATCAATCGCTACATACAACAGTGATTGGCCCAAATGGCAAGGCCGTTGAAATTCAAATCAGAACATTTGATATGCATGCGCGGGCGGAATATGGAATCGCGGCACATTGGAAATACAAACTTGCAGCAGTTGGTGATGCGGCATCTGAGAAACCAGAGATGGCTTGGTTAAAACAACTTCATGAATGGCAGAAGGAAACTGAAGATGTAGGGGAATTCTTAGATACGTTGCGCTACGACCTACGAACTCCCGAAGTATTTGTGTTCACGCCAAAGGGGAGCGTAATCGCTCTGCCATCCGGATCCACACCCGTGGATTTCGCATATGCAGTTCACACCCAAGTTGGAGATCGATGTGTGGGTGCCAAGGTGAATGGGAAGTTAGTTCCACTTGAATCTCTTCTAACTAATGGTGATGTGGTTGAAGTCGTAACAAATAAGAGCCAGAGCGCGGCGCCAAGTCGAGATTGGTTGAATTTTGTATCATCACCAAGAGCTCGCTCAAAGATTAAAGCTTGGTTTAGCAAGGAGCGAAAAGAAGAAGCAATCGAAGCAGGACGTGAATCGATTGCTAGACAGATGCGCAAGGTTGGTCTTCCACTACAGAAGATATTTGCTGGCCATGCATTCTTAGAGTTGTCACATGATCTGCACTATCCAGATATTGAAAGTATGTACGCAGCTGTCGGCAATGGTCATATCAGCGCCCAATTTGTAATCGAAAAATTGGTTTCCAGTAATGATTTACACGAACCAGATGCTGAGATTGAAAGTCATTCAATTCCAACTATCCACTCGTTTGAACACCTGCGTCGCAACACTTCAGGCGTTGACATCGAAGGCGTTGATGATGTTTTGGTTAAGTTGGCAAGATGCTGCACCCCGGTCCCGGGTGATGAAATTGTCGGATTTATTACGCGAGGCAGTGGAGTTTCTATCCACCGCACGGATTGCATAAATGTTACTGATCTTAAGTTGAACCAGGGCGATCGTATTGTTGGCGTGAAATGGAATCTCTCGGCGAAGACTTCGTTCTTGGTAAATATCCAAGTTGAAGCTTTGGATCGGGCGCGGCTGCTTTCAGATGTAACCCGTACGCTTTCAGATCAACATGTAAATATTTTGAATGCATCGGTTAGTACTTCTAAAGATCGAACTGCAATTTCACGATTCACCTTTGAGATGGCTGACGCATCGCATCTGGATTCAGTTCTAGCAAGCGTGCGTGGCATCGAAGGTGTCTACGATGTTTATCGAGTAACTAATAATTAATTAGTTTTAAAGTCTCCAAGACCCTTTTGTGCTTCAGCAAGCCAAACTTTGCGAGCTTCTGCAGCTTCACGAGCTACCTTTGCCTTCGCAGTATTTCCAGCGGCTTCAGCTTTCGCAGCAGTTGCTTCATACCCGGCAATTGCATCAATTAGGCCCTGAACCACATTATTGGCTCGTGCGATCGCGGTTGGATCAGTTCGACGATTTTGCTCTTCAACGAGTGTGTGAATTTCATCTTCAACTCTTGAAAGTCGAGTATCAAGTGCAGCTCGCTTGCTGCGCTCAGTCATACCAATCTTCTGCCATTGCTCCATAAGTGCGCGGAAATTTTTACGAGCGGTATTCAAGTCTGTGATTGGAAGTAGCTCTTCAAATTTAACGATGAGCTCTTCGCGCTTCGTTAAGTTTGCAGCCATAGTTACTTGACGCTTATCTAAGTCGGTGTTCTTTGCAGCGAAGAATTGATCCTGGGCTGCCTTAAATCTCGCCCAAAGTTTTGCATCAACGCTGGCCTTACCTCGACCAGATGCCTTCCAAGAATCCATAAGTTCTTTAAATTTGTGAGCTGTTGGCAACCATTCCTTTGACGTCGCAAGGGCCTCTGCTTGCTTAACAATCTCTTCCTTTTTTGCGGCAACTTCGTGTTGGACTGATTCCAGAGCAGCGAAGTGAGTTCGGCGACGCTTATCAAATTTATTTCTAGATGAAGAGAAACGCTTCCAAAGTTCGGTATCGGTTGTCTTATCTAATCTAGGAGCGGCCTTCCACTCATCTAGTAGAACCTTTAATCGTTCGCTAGTCGTCTTCCAACTTTCGGAGAGAGCTAGGGATTCAGCTTCAGCAACCAATTTTTCCTTCACAATAAGTGATGCAGCTCGTTTAGCTTCGCGGACTGCAGATTCAATATCTTTGCGCTCTTGATAGGCAGCACGATGGTCTTCGATCAAACTTGGAATTTGGTCTACGGAAATTGCAAGTGTTGCTAAATCTCCAACGCCATTTAGATTGGCTACAGTTTCACGTAACTTAACAACAGCTTCGGCAGCATCAGAAGGAACCATCGCGCCACTTTTAATACGGGCAGCAAGTAGAGCAACTTCAGAAGCCACAGCTTCAAATTTACGAACGAAGTATGCGAGAGCTTCTTCGGGAGTTTTGCCGGGATAAGAACCTACGGCTTTTTCGCCAGATGTTGTTAATACGTAAACTGTTCCATCTTGGTCAACTCGACCAAATTTTGAGGGATCTCCAATAAGTGCAGATGCGGCGCTAATGTTTGCTTCGCCAGATGAAACTGCTGCCACTTCGGTCGGTTTGATATCCATTTACTTCTCACTTTCGTTGCGCGGTGGGCTCACGGTGTTGCGAACCATTCGTTATGACTTGTCAGATTAGTTAAGCGTGCGGGCTAAAGATACCCTTAACCGTTGCGTTGGCAAAAGTCAGGCTATAAATTCTTGAATTGGCCCTGAGTTCACGCGTGGGGGATAGGGGTGAGGAAATGATTCTCGAGGTTATTGCTGCGCCCTATTTCGCGACAAACTGTTGGATATTTGCTCCCACCAAGAATTCCGAATGTTTCATCGTTGACCCAGGGATGGCTAATCCAAACCTCGTTTCTGAAATAAAGAGCGTCCTTAATAAATTTAATCTAAAGCCAATTGCAGTACTGGTAACACATGGACATCTTGATCACACTTTCTCAGTGCAGCCTTTCGCCAATGAATATGAAATTCCAGCACTCATACATGCAACAGATCGCAAACTCTTGGCTGACCCATATCGCGCACTAACTCCGGGTGGCGAAAGCTCGCAGATTAGGGCCGCATTTGGAGTTACAAAATTTGAAGAACCTAAAATTGTAAGAGAGTTAAGTGACGGCGAAAATTTTCAAATTGCGGGTTTTGATATCCGGGTATCGCATGCCCCTGGGCATACTGCCGGTTCGGCCATGTTTAGCGTTAATGATGAATTTCTAATTTCTGGCGATGTTCTCTTTGCGGGCGCCATCGGACGGACAGATTTACCCACGGGTTCAGCAGCTGCTATGCGGAATTCATTGATTTCGAAAATCTTGCCGCTAAATGATGAATTAATTGTCCTGCCTGGGCATGGTCCGCAAACTACAATTGGTCGCGAGCGTCGATCTAATCCATATTTGCAAGAGAATTTCTTGCATTCGAAACCAGAACGGGGGGAGTGATGCGCGAGATCCAAGCCCCTAAAGGTGTGAGTGAATATTTCCCGCCTCGTTCTCAATACTTTGAATTTGTCCGCGAAACTTTGATAACCGCTGCAAAAGTTTCTGGATATCAGCTAATTGAATTGCCGGTCTTTGAAGATACTGAGTTATTCAAGCGCGGTGTGGGCGAATCTACTGATGTGGTTTCAAAAGAGATGTACACCTTTGAAGATCGTGGCGGACGATCAATAACGCTAAGACCCGAGGGAACTGCGGGTGTAATGCGCAGTGTTATCGAGAACAACTTAGATAAATTAACTTTGCCGATTAAGGTTTGGTACTCCGGAGCATTCTTTAGAGCAGAACGACCACAAGCAGGTCGCTATCGTCAGTTCTATCAAGTAGGAATTGAAGCTATTGGACTAGATGATCCTGAAATAGATTTCGAAGTAATTGCAGTAGCAGATCGGGCCTTCAAAGCTTTAGGGCTAAATTCATATCGACTTGATATCACTTCGCTCGGAGATAGCGCCAGTCGGGCAAGTCATCGCAAAGACTTACTAATATTTTTAGATTCGTTAAATTTGGATGAAGCCACAAAGGCTCGTGCTGCAATTAATCCGCTGCGGTTATTCGATGATAAGCGAGAAGATATTCAAAAAGCTATGGCCAAAGCACCTCTACTTTTGGATTATCTCTCACCAGAATCAGCTACAAATTTTGCGAGAGTTCAAGAGTTATTAACAAACGCAGGAATTGCTTTCACTATTAATCCGAGAATGGTTAGAGGGCTGGATTACTACACCGGCACAACTTTTGAATTTGTTAGCGACAAACTCGGCGCGCAATCTGGAATTGGTGGTGGTGGTCGCTACGACGGTTTGATGGCTGAACTTGGCGGAAATGATTTATCTGGAATCGGTTTTGGACTGGGTGTTGATCGAATACTTCTAGCCTGCGAGGCTGAGGGTCTCTTTGATTCAACGGAGGTTAAGTCAGAACTAGAACTTTTCGTCATAGCTTTGAGTGCTGAGCAGAAGATTTATGTTTCAAATTTGGTTAACGACCTTCGCAATCAGGGCATCAACTGCGACATGGCTTATGGCGATCGGGCCCTGAAGGGTTCGATGAAGTCTGCTGACAAGAGTGGCGCTCGTTTTAGCGTTGTAATCGGGAGCGATGAAATTGATTCTGGAAATGTAGCCCTAAAGGATATGAAAACAGGTTCTATAAAAGAAGTTAGAATCTCAGCCTTAAGCGTTGAAGTTAATGCTAACTAAGAAAACTATCGGAGCCGAATAAAGATGATTAGAACGCATACCGCAGGGTCTCTACGTAAGAGTGATGTCGGAACAAAAGTAACTCTTGCTGGTTGGGTAGCTAGACGACGTGATCATGGTGGCGTCGCTTTCATCGATTTGCGTGACTCATCTGGTGCGGCACAAGTCGTTATTAATGACGAATCATTAGCGGGATCACTTCGTGCCGAGTGGTGTGTTCTCATCACGGGAACTGTGCGAATTCGTCCTGCTGGCAACGAAAATGCAAATATTCCCACTGGTGAAATAGAAGTAGTTTGTGAAGAGCTACAAGTATTGAGCGAAGCAGCTCCACTTCCTTTCCCAGTTGATAGCGGCGACTTAAATACCATTAGCGAGGAGATTCGACTCAAGTATCGTTATTTAGATCTACGACGCGAAGGTCCTTCTAAAAATCTGCGATTGCGCTCAAAGGTCACTTCAGTAATTCGTTCGGTTATGGATGACGAAGATTTCTTAGAAATTGAAACGCCATATTTGACCAGATCAACTCCAGAAGGCGCCCGCGATTTCTTGGTTCCAGTACGACTACAGCCAGGCAGTTGGTACGCACTTCCACAATCACCTCAATTATTCAAACAATTATTGATGGTTGCTGGAATGGAACGTTATTACCAAATTGCTCGCTGTTTCCGTGATGAAGATTTTCGCGCTGATCGTCAACCAGAGTTCACTCAGTTAGATATTGAAATGTCATTCGTTGATCAAGAGGACATATTGAAAGTCGCTGAAAAAATACTTGCTCGAGTATTTGAGAAAGTTGCGGACTTTAAGATTCAACTACCAATTCCGCGCATGACTTATTGGGAAGCGATGCGTCGCTTCGGTTCAGATAAGCCAGATTTGCGTTTTGCAAATGAATTAGTTGATTGCACAGAATTTTATTCCGATACGACTTTCAGAGTATTTCAGGCTGACTATGTTGGCGCTGTTGTTATGCCTGGTGGAGCTGATTCACCAAGACGCGAGTTAGATGCTTGGCAAGAATGGGCAAAGGCGCGAGGCGCAAAGGGTCTGGCTTATATTCTTGTCGGAGCTGATGGAACACTTAGTGGTCCAGTCGCGAAAAATTTGTCAGAGAAAGAAGCTGCAGGAATTGCGAGCCACGTAAGTGCAAAACCAGGAGATGCTATTTTCTTCGCTGCCGGTGATCGAGTTTCTTCGCTCAATCTTCTTGGCGCTGTTCGCCTAGAGATTGGCAAGCGCTGCAATTTAATTGATGAGAAAGCCTGGAATTTCCTCTGGATTGTTGATGCTCCAATGTTCGAACAGGTTGATAGCGCGGATGTGAATAGTGGTTGGACTGCAGTTCACCATCCGTTCACGGGTCCGAAGCCAGAATTTGCCGAAACTTTCGACAAGAATCCTGGGGCTGCCCTGGCTTACGCTTATGACATAGTTCTAAATGGAAATGAAATTGGGGGTGGATCGATTCGTATTCACGACCGAAAGATGCAGGCCCGAGTTTTTGACACGATCGGACTTTCAAAAGAAGAGGCCGAAAGTAAATTTGGCTTTTTGCTTGAAGCATTTAATTATGGGCCACCTCCACATGGCGGAATCGCTCTGGGATTAGATCGTCTCTGTGCGTTATTAGCGGGCGCAGATTCAATTCGTGAAGTAATCGCATTTCCGAAAACAGCGAGTGGTGGAGATCCACTTACAGGTGCTCCAACTCCTATTACTGCTCCGCAACGTAAAGAAGCTGGCGTTGATTTCGTACCCGAGAAGAAAGCTCAGGAGTAATGCACTCGGTACCAAAGCGCTCAGTAATAGCGGCGTCTTTGGTATGCGCACTTCTGGCTCTAACTGGTTGTTCACAATCTCAAATTTATGCAGCAGATAAAGCAAGTGGAGTTTATGTCGCAATTCCAAATGGTTGGCATAAAATTTCGAGTGCTGCGCTAACAAAGGCGGAGTCGAAGTCAACTGCACCAGGCGCTGCAGATAGATTGGCTAACGTTGTTTGGCAAGAGGCATATAGCACCTCCCTGAAAACAAAAGCCCTTAATGCTCTGAGTTTGGATCCCACCGAAGGCGCTGTTGTTTATATTCGAGTGCGGGATCTGAATTACGACGATATGAATTCGATTTCGTACAATTCGTTAAGAGATTTAATCGTGCCTCTAACAACCTGGCTGGGAGATCCGGCCAAGGCAAATGAGAAATTTGTTCTGCATGACGATGTCGAGCGAGTCGAGAAAGTTGCGAGGGGAGTGCGGACAACCTTCACTTTCGGGGGTCCACTCGGAGTCACTCAAACCATTGATCAGACCTCTTTAGTTTCCGATGACCACACCCGAATTTATATTTTAATTGTCAGAGCGACAACAAAATACTTCAAGAAGCATGTTAAAGAACTTCAAGCCATTGGCGATTCATTTACAGTGAGAGGCAACAAATGAGCGAGCAAAGTCGGCCCCGGGATACTGATCGCAAAACCCGTATTCATCTAACTTTCTATGATCGCGTTAAATTCCTCTTGCTCTTCGGCGTAGTTTTCTTCGTTCTTGCTTGGGCCAGTATGGCCGATAATCCATTGCTCTCTTTTTCAGATGCGATTACCAGAACTGCACAGGTCAGAAGTTGGCTCTTAGTTCTTGTTGCAGTCGAAGTTCTTCGTCAGCTGCATTTCTTGTTATCAGAGCTCCTTGCTCCTTATCACGGAATTTGGTTGCGTTACTTCTCATTTGTAGATCGCATAATTCACAAGTTGAGCGACTGGAATCGCTACCGCCTTGGCCGAGTAATTAAGTGGCTGTTATTTGTAGCGCTCTTATCTGTAGTCCTTGGCGCAATTTACAAAGAGACACCAATTCGCGCACTGTTCTTTGCGCCAAAAGCTCTCTGGTCTGCGTTGCCAATGCTGGGTCAGCTGCTATTCGCGGTCTTCTTTGTCGTAATTCAATTTGCTGCAATCTTCTATTTCTTAAGTCGTGGTGGTGTTGATACCTATTTCCCTGACGACATTCGCACTCGGTTCTCTGATGTCTGGGGACAAGACCATGTTTTAAATCGCATTCGCGAAAATCTTCTCTTCCTAGAGTCGCCAGAGCTAATTGAAAAACATGGTGGTTATGTACCAGGTGGAATTTTGCTTTGGGGCCCTCCGGGTACTGGTAAAACTCTGATGGCTGAATCAATGGCTGGCGAGACTGGTAAACCTTTCGTTTTTGTTGATCCTGGCGCATTCACAAATATGTTTATGGGTGTTGGCGTATTGAAAGTTAAATCGCTATTCCGCAAACTACGTAAATTAGCCCTTCGTTATGGTGGGGTTGTTGTCTTCTTTGATGAAGCAGATTCACTTGGTAACCGTGGCATTAGTTCACCTGGCGCCTATAAAGCGACAATACCGAATACTGTTTTTGGAACGCCATGCAATGGCGGTAACTATTTATCTGAACCAGGAAAATCTTTAATAACTGCTAACGCACTATCAAGCAATCAATTTGTAATGGGTGGTGCTGGAGGTGGCGGCGGTGGCGGCGGAATGGGAACACTGCAAGCGCTGCTAACTGAACTTTCTGGTTTGAAGAAGCCAAGAGGATTTTTGAATCGCGTTGTACGAAGAGCACTGGGAATGCGTCCAAAGAATCCGCCTAAGTATCGAATCCTTGTTGTAATGGCCACGAATATGCCAGAAGCCTTAGATGAAGCGCTGCTTCGTCCCGGTCGAATCGATCGCATGTATCGAGTTGGATATCCAAGCAAGGCCGGTCGTATCCGCACCTATGAAGGATATTTTGCCAAAGTTTCGCACTCACTTACTGCTGAGGAAATCGATAAGTTAGCAACAATCACGCCATATGCAACTGGTGCGATTATTAAAGACACAATTAACGAAGCGCTGATTATGGCTATTAGAAATGGTCGAACATCTATTACTTGGACTGATGTTATAAAGGCAAAGCAATTGAAAGACCTAGGCCCAGCTGAAGATGTTGAATACATTGAACGCGAACGTCACGCTGTTGCAGTACACGAAGCCTGTCATGGAGTTATGGCATACCTAGTGCGCCAACACATGGCAATTGATTTAGCCACAATCGAAAAGGGTTCCGATTACTTGGGAATGGTTGCGAGTATTCCGCCAGATGATCAATTCACTAGATGGCGCACAGAATATGAAGCAGATATTTTGGTATCAGTCGCTTCGCTTGCTGGCGAACGAATGTTCTTTGATGGCGATAACTCTTCAGGAGTCTCCGGTGACCTAGAAAGTGCGACAACTATCGCAAGTTTCATGGAAGGCCATTGGGGTATGGGTTCAACAATTTCTTCGCATGCATCGAATCGTCGTTATGAAGTTGGCGCACCTGGTGGCAACCGCGGTAAAGATGATGGAACTAAGGATTTGCGAATGGCCCTTGGGGATCGAATCGAAAATAACTTGACCTCACTCCTTGCTAAAGCGGAAGAGATTCTCAAGGATAATAAGTTTAAAGTTCTGGCTCTGGCTCATGCGCTTGAAACATATAAAACTATTTCCGGTGATGATGTTATCGCCGTGATGAACGGTAGTTCTGGTCCATTGGTAGATGGTCGTCCCTATTTAGACCAAAACAATCTCGATGCCATCTGGAAATATCATCTTGCAGCCGTAACTGCCCATCAAAAGCATGAACGTCCAGAAGTCTCAATCCCAGTATTTGAGGCTTCTTAATAGCAGCATCGGGTAGGCTTTAGATATGGGTCCAGGCGGAATTGCAACGATAATTGCAGCGCTCTCACTTTTTGTGATTGCGGTGGCGGTTGGATATGCAGTCGTCCGTGTCGGCAAATTGGTCGATCAAGCCGGAGCAGCCATTACCGATCTAACTAATGAAGTTACTCCGCTACTTGAAGAAGTTACTCTTACGGTTGAGTTAATCAATGGCCCACTTCAGAGCATCAATAAGGTCACTAAGACCGTAGAAGGTCTAACAACAAAGATTTCAGATTCAACTGAGGGCTTCTTAGATAAAAATAAGATGGCTATGAATGCCGCTGGCGCGCTACTTGCAGTTTCAAAACTTAAAAAGAAGAGCGATGCTAAGGCTAAAAAAACTAAGCGTAAAGTCGCTGACGAGGAGTTCGAGTAGTCGCGTGAATTCTGCAGAAATCAGATCGCGTTGGTTAAATTTTTTCGAATCCGGAAATAGCCAGGGCCTAAAACATACGGTTGTTCCATCGGCCTCACTTATCGCTGACGATCCAAATCTGCTCTTGGTGAATGCTGGAATGGTGCCATTCAAACCCTTCTTTCTCGGTGAAGTAACTCCGCCTTACGCACGAGCCACATCTGTTCAAAAGTGTGTTCGTACCCTTGATATCGATGAAGTTGGAAAAACCACGCGACATGCATCTTTCTTTCAAATGTGTGGAAATTTCTCATTTGGTGATTACTTTAAAGAGGGCGCAATTGCACTTGCTTGGGAACTTTTAACTAAACCCATCGCACAAGGTGGCTACGGTTTTCCGGAGGAGAAACTCTGGGTTACCGTTTTTGAAAATGATGATGAAGCCGCAGATATTTGGCATAAGAAGATTGGGATTCCAAAAGATCGAATCCAACGTAGAGGAATGGCCGATAACTTCTGGTCGATGGGCGTTCCGGGACCGTGTGGACCTTGTTCTGAAATTTATTATGATCGCGGACCAGAATATGGTCGCGATGGTGGACCAATTGCTGATGAAGATAGATATCTAGAAGTTTGGAATCTAGTCTTTATGCAGAACGAACGCGGTGCTGGTTCAGGCAAAGATGACTTCCCAATATTGGGTGAACTTCCAGCGAAGAGTATTGATACTGGATTAGGTCTGGAACGAACAGCTGCTTTGTTGCAAGGTGTTGAAAATATTTATGAGATTGATACGACGATGCAGATTCTAAATAAAGCATCTGAGCTGACTGGCGTTAAATATGGCGCAAATGAGAAGAGTGATGTTGCGCTGCGCGTAATTGCTGATCATGCCCGCACTTCAATGATGTTAATTGGCGATGGAGTTTTGCCTGGTAATGAAGGCCGTGGCTATGTATTGCGCCGAATGATGCGTCGGACTATTCGTAATATGCGAATTCTTGGCGCATCCGATCCAACATCTCGCGAATTGGTGAGCGCAGCAATTGGGGCAATGGGTCCACAATATCCAGAGCTAATCGAAGGCAAGGAAAGAATTACAGCGGTAACGGTTAACGAAGAAGAATCTTTCTTAACAACCCTTAAGAGCGGGACCCAGATTTTCGATATTGCTGCTGGTAGCGTAAAAAAAGTTAGCGCGACTAAGTTGGATGGCGAAACAGTCTTCAAACTTCATGACACCTACGGATTCCCATTTGATTTAACACTTGAGATGGCCTCGGAGCAAGGACTCTCAGTCGATGAAGAGGGTTTCCGACGCTTGATGAAGGAGCAGAAAGATCGCGCGAAAGCAGATGCGCGCGCAAAGAAGACTGGTCACACTGATGTCAGCGAGTACCGCAAGATTTTGGATTCCAAAGGTGCAACTAAATTTACTGGTTACAGTGAGATGAGCAGTGAATCAAAAATTTCAGCAATTATGGTTGACGGTAAGAGCGTAAATGAAGCTGATTTAAATAGTGATGTTGAAATTATTTTGGATAGAACGCCGTTCTATGCCGAAGGTGGGGGACAGCTTCCAGATGGCGGTCTGATTACGCTTTCGAATGGTGCGGTAGTTGAGATTGATGATGTTCAGACTCCAGTTCCTGGATTATTTATACATCGCGGTCAGGTAGTTTCAGGATCGGTTGATCTGAAGAGTTCGGCTCTCGCAACAATTGACATCGAGCGACGACTAGCAATTTCAAGAGCACATACAGCTACACATATGGTCCATAAAGCATTCCGTGAAATTCTCGGCGAGACTGCAACGCAAGCCGGCTCCGAGAATTCACCAGGTAGATTTCGTTTTGATTTTCCAGCAACAGGTGCCGTGGGAGCAAGCGTTCTTGAAGAGGTAGAAGGAAGAGTTAACGCACTTCTTCTTGATAATTTAACCATTAGCGCGAAAGTAATGACGCAACCAGAAGCAAAAGCTATGGGAGCGATGGCGCTATTTGGTGAAAAATATGGCGATCAAGTTCGCGTAGTAAGCGTTGGTGATTGGGCCCATGAATTGTGTGGCGGAACCCACGTTAAATCTTCTGGTGAATTAGGTGTTGTGAAATTACTTTCTGAATCATCAATCGGAGCCGGTGTTCGTCGAGTTGAAGCGCTAGTTGGGCGAGATGCCTATGGATTCCTCGCCAAAGAGCACGTTCTATTAAATTCACTAACGCAGATAATTAAGGGCGCCAGAGTTGAGGAACTTCCATCTCGAGTTTCAGATCTCATCGAGAAATTGAAGGGCGTAGAGAAAGAGTTAGCTGGTTTTAAGACCGCTCAAATATTGCAGAGTGCAAGCGCGTTACTAAAAAGCACTGAAAAAATTGGTGGCTTAGAAATTCTTGCTGCAGAACTTGAAGCTGGAATTTCGGGGGATGATCTGCGAACAATTGCACTTGATTTACGCAATCGCCTCAAGGATGGTGTTGTAGTTCTAGCATCAGCGGGAACAGAACGTTCGACAATTGTTGTGGCATCAAGTCCAAGTGCAATTGCTAAAGGCGTTAAAGCTGGGGCTCTTGTGAAAAGTGGTTCAGAAATACTTGGCGGTGGCGGTGGCGGTAAAGATGATTTCGCTCAAGGTGGCGGCGAGAATCGCGCCCAGATTAAAGAAGCGATTAATTCAATAATTAAATCAATAGGCCAAACTGCAGGTAATTAGATGAAACCGGGCAGACGAATCGGTTTTGATTTCGGAGATGTCCGAATAGGTGTGGCAATTACAGATCAGTCAGGAATGCTAGCTACACCAATTGATTTTCTTAATAATTCACCGGAAATGCTAGAGAGCGAGATCGCAGCTCTCTTTGCCCAATATTCACCAATTTACATCGCGATTGGTTATCCACTTCATCTCTCTGGAAGTGAGAGCAAGAAGAGTGAGAGTGTTAGAAATTTTGCACTTGTAATTGCAAATTTAACGCAGTCTCCGATCTATTTAATCGATGAACGAATGACCACAGTTTCAGCTTCTAAGGTTTTACGTGAGGCGGGACATAATTCTAAATCTGCTCGAAGTGAAATAGATTCAGCAGCAGCCGCAGCAATTTTGGACTCTGCGCTAAATCAAGAGCGTTTGCAAGGTGAACCAATGAATAGGTTTACGGCGTGAAATTCCAAGCTAAAAGCGCAGTTGTGGTTGTTGTATTAGCGCTTGCTCTCTTAGGTTTTATGAAAGTGCAGCCTTCGGATGATTTTCCAAAAGGTAAGCCTGGGTCCGAAATTGAGTTCCGAATTGCTGATGGCGAACTCGGAAGTTCGATCGCCGCAAATTTAGTTAAAAGTGAAGTTATCAAAAGTGCCGCGAAATTCATTGCAGAATTTGATAAGAACGATAAGGCGAAGGGGATTAGTCCGGGATCTCATCGTATAAATCAAAACTTGCCAGTTTCGGAGGCCATCTCACAACTTTTAGACACCAAGCGTCTAAATAATCTAGTTGTCGTAACAGAAGGCTCTACATTGGGCGATGTTATTA
>Ga0114966_10002046_pt1 | contig 18175 bp, 16 predicted proteins | sample M_130207_XF_Meta_FD_87029 | JGI IMG/M metagenome (GOLD analysis project Ga0114966, IMG submission 87029) | Freshwater microbial communities from Lake Montjoie, Canada to study carbon cycling - M_130207_XF_MetaG | ecosystem: Environmental > Aquatic > Freshwater > Lake | place: Lake Montjoie...
CAAACACAGTCTTGCCAATGGTAGTGGTTGTATAGCTTCCGCGAGAGTAGGTTGCCGCCAGTCTTTCAAATAAAAGCCGGAGAATCATGTTCTCCGGCTTTTATCTTTTCCATTGGATTTGGCACCGCTTAAACACGTGGATTCTCCTTGCAAGCAAAAGCGGAATTGCAATCCGATATTACGCACATGGATGAATCCTTCATTCATCGTCCGCGCAGTCTGGCGGCCACGCGTCAGCCCTTGACTCGAAGAATCCGGCAGTTTGTGAAATGACTTTTGGCAGGACTCGGATCTGGCTGCCCCCAGTCATCCGTTTTTTCTTCCCCTCCGTTCGGTCATGGTGACAGCTTTCAGGTTTGCAATATCACCCTGGCTCACGCCCTTATGCCAGCATAACTGGCATTGCATTATTCGCTCGGGATTCACCTCGGCGGCGATGATGTAATCCTCCTGTGTGATGACGCTTGGCTGGGTTTATCGCCTCGATGATCTGCCGGGTTGCGTCCTTGTCGGTGGTCTGGTCTGGTCTGGAGGCTGGTGCGTTTGCCGGTGGTCATTTCCACGCAATAGAACATTCCTCCGCGGTGGCCGCGGTAGGTCAGACGGTAACGGGTTGTCATGGTATTCATGCAACCGCGTGGATAATTGAAGCCGCTCCCGAGGACTTAGCACGTGGTGGGCGAGTTTTGTTGCCCGTTGCGCTGAGTTCTAACGGAGTAGTCAAACGGGTGTCCGTTTTGGTGTCCGTTGGGACTCCCTGGACTCCTGACTCATTGCTGAACACGCAGTTAGGTTTGGAGGCGAGGGTCGGAATCGAACAGGGTCAGGGGATTTTTTCAAAATCCACTACCCAGCAATTACCACCCCACCACCAGAGGCGAACAGCCTCATAACTAACGAACGCCAATAGAATCAGGCATTTCTGCACTTCTGTCAAGCACCCGACATTACGCACCAAAAACAAAGCAACTACTCACCAACTACTCATTTATTACCCGTTCACTGGCACTTTCACTGGCACTAAAATCGTCCGCGAAATGCCCTCGGTAACACCCAAAGAACGAGACACCGCGCTGGCCCGTGCGGGCGGTTGGCGGCGCTCATTTCGCTCCGCCAACCCACCGCACGCGCCGCGACGGTTTGGACCATCGGGCGGTCCGTGCCGCTTCCCGTCGCGCCTGGCGGGAACGACTATGCGTCGTTCCGCCTGTTGCGCCGTCCAGCCGCACCGACCACCTTTGCATATTGGTGATTTCGCCATCATTGGCTCGCATATTGCGTTTGCGCAATGAACCGTCAGACGATACGATACGCAAATGAAAATAAAGCCTAAACATGCTCAAGAGCTTCGTCGGATTGGCGCAGCGGAGACTTTTATTGATGCGCGCCTGGCTTTGGGTCGCGTCGCATTTTCTCTGGCTGATTTAGTGAAGGAATCAGGGTTATCGGCGATTGCTGCAAAACGTCAGTTATCGAGGCTTGTTGGCAAAGTCGTCCGGGTTTCGCCAAGGCAGCCGTTTTTTCTGATCGTTGGGCCGGAACATCGCAACATGGGCGCTCCACCGGCGATCTGGTGGCTCCAAGATTACTTTAACTGGCTTGGTCGCCCATATTATCTGGCGCTCCAATCTGCGGCCAGTTCGTTTGGATCAAATCCGCAAGCCTTGCAGGTGACACAAGTGATGACCGATCGTCCTTGCCGGGCAATAAAAGCCGGACGGGTTCAAGTCAGGTTTTTCGTCAAGCGCGGGATTGAGCGAACGCCAACGCAGCAACTTACACAGGCTTCGGCCCCGCTTTGTATCAGCACGCCGGAGGCAACGGCTTTTGATCTGATCCGGTATGCGACCAGCATTGGTGGAATCGAGCGCGCGGCCGAAACCATCGCCCCGCTGTTGCCTGGCTTGCGTGCCCGCGAACTCAAAGGCGTGCTGGAGGCGGAAAATGAACCCGCCGTTGCCCAGCGGTTGGGATTTGTCATTGAAGCTGGCGGCGCGAAAAAACTGGCTCAAGTCATTTACAATTGGCTTCCCGACAAATTGGTGACGGTTCTCCTGTCTCCGCTAAAGGGTGACCGCAAAAACATTCCGTTCGTCGAACGCTGGCAGGTTCTTAATAATTCTGGAGAACTGAAGTTATGACACCCATCACCCGCCAGGATATTTTGGCCCATCAAGTCGTGGTGCCGTGGGCCGCGCAGTATCAAGTTGAGCAGGACCTTTTGCTGTGCCGAACGATGGTGGCACTTTTTGATGACGCCTTCTTGAGCGCCCAAATCGCCATGCGCGGCGGCACACTCCTGCATAAAGTCCATCTTGCGCCGCCCGCCCGCTACAGTGAAGACATTGATTTGGTGGTGGTGGGAACTCGCCCGGAGGAGCATATCCGCCGGGCGGTTCGGCGGGTATTGACGGAGGTGCTGGGAAATCCGAAAGCATCGGTATGGGACAACCTCGTATTGGCGTTACGAAACACCGTCAAGCCATCCCGGGTTTTGCGAATGACCTACTCAATTCCTTCGATCATTGAACCCGGTCGGATGTTGGACATCGTGGTCGAGGCGAATGTGACCGAGCGCAAGCCGCATCGTTCCGTGGTTGAGATACCGTTTAGTTTTCCATTCCGGGACAAATCCATCCAGACGCGGATCAAAGGCTACGATATTCATGAGATGCTCGGCACCAAGATGCGGGCGATGTTCCAGCGGAAGCGCGGGCGTGATTTGTTCGATTTGTATTGGGCGCTGACCCATTCCACCGGCCCGGTTGATCCGTCGGGGGTTATTGAATCATTTGAGCATTACATGAAAGAAGAACGGACCAAGGCGGGGCGGGCAGAGTTTATTGGAATTCTTGAAGCGCACCTCAAAGACCGTGGATTTTGCTCGGATATGGAGCCATTGCTGCGTCACGGAATCAGTTACGACCCGCAATCCGCTGGGAGCTTTATTAAAGCCAATCTGTTGAGTCTGTTGCCAGAGTGATTCGTCCAGGCAAACTGCCTGCTTCATCGCCGTATTGACACCGCGCTGGCCCGTGCGTGCGGTTGACTGCGCTAACTTCGCTCCGCCAACCCAACGCACGCGCCGCCACGGTTTGGTTCACGGCCGGTCCGTGCCGCTTCCCGTCGCGCTTGGCGGAGACGACTATGCGTTCGTTCCGCCCGCTGCTCCGTCCAGCAGCACCGACCGTCTTTCCATTTCGTTTTTGCTAAACCCACTGGATTATCCGCCTTGCGGTTGAAACGCGGGAGATTCTGAAATCAGGCCATTCCGCCGTTAAAGATTCGGGGTCTATTTTTAACACTTGCTCAAGTGTTTTGAGAACTGGCGCGGAATCGGAATGCCGGCTCCCGTGTCACTTGGCCGGCATCCGCCGATGAGGTCTTCCGTTGTGTTCATCCCGCCCGTGCCCGCGCCTCTGGTTGCTCCGCGCAACATCGCGCCGGCGGCCGCAACATCTTTGCGCCCGCCGTCACTCAGTTGCTGATGCTCCGCTGCCCGGCGGCGCGGGCACAGGCGGGTGCGTTTTGTCAGGAGCGGTCCTGCTCTCTCGGGGCGGGTGAAGAGAGCAGTTCCGCTCCTGACAAACAAAACGCAAAACATGAACACAAACGAAAACCTCATCTCCACTGGATGCCCCGCAAGCGCTCCGCAACCCATCAACCAACTCGTCAAGCCGGTAAAACTCCCGGCTCAACCGCAGGAATGGAAAATCGTTTCATTGAGGGAATGTCCCACTCCCGACACCATGCAACAATGTGAAACGCCGGAACAGGCAGCCGCCTATTGGAAAACGCATATCGCCACTCATCCATACTTCAATCCTGAATGTGAATGCTTGGTGGTATTCATCCTCAACACCCGCCGACGCATAAAAGGTCACTACCTGGTGTCCATTGGCACGATGGATACAATCCTTTGTCATCCGAGGGAAATTTTTAGATTGGCAATAATGGCAAGTGCTGCCGCAATCATAATCGCGCATTCTCACCCGAGCGGAGATCCCACTCCATCGGAAGCGGACATCAAAATTACCCGCGATCTCATTCGAGCTGGTCAACTTCTCAAAATCGAAGTTCTCGACCACATCGTCATTGGGAATCCAAATCACTCCAGTCTTCGCAGTCTTGGCTTCTTCTATAGCTAACCGGTCTCGGTTTCCGAGAAATCGGAGGCCATTTTTATCTTCACCATGCACCAAACCTCAAATTATTTGAGGAATTGTTCCAGCCGACAATTTGCTCACTTTGAGCCATTTGGCGGCGGCGATTCTTGAGACTTGGCCTCGGTGACAACAATTTCGAGAATCACCGGCTGACCTTCCGTGATCAGATTTCGTTGGCTGATCGGTATCTTGGCCAACAGCGACAATTCCATCCGCTGTATGACCGTCTCAATTCGTCGTAAATAGTGGCCGCGAATCAAAACCTCGTGAGCGGCGAAGACCAGCTTGAGATTTTGCTCGTCTCCGCCACTGGTCAATTCTGCGAACATGAATTGATCGTGCGGTAATAGCAGTGAACGCTCGGGCGAAACTTCAATGCGTAATGCCTCGGCGTTCGGGTCGCTGGCCCAACATTCGGGTGTTTTTGTGCTCATATTTGTGTTTGGGTTGATGGTGATGACGGCGAGCCAGTTTCAGACGACACATGTTGTCCGCAGCTCGACGACCGAAACGAAGTAGATACCCGTGCAACCGATCCCAAAGTCGAAGGCGTCCGCACGGAACAGACCCGGCCGCAAATTCCATCGCCAGTGGCCGATGACCGGAGCGGTTGACATTCTCGCGTAATTGCTGCTTGTCCGGTGTGAAAATGCGGATGCCACGCCGCCCCCGCGAGATGGTCACATACCATTGTTGCGCGTTCGTCGCCGGCTTGATGGTCGAATCGGAAAAAAGGACGTAATCCACGGTTTTACCCTGCGAGCCATAGGACGTGACAGCGTAGCCGAGCAAAAATTCGCGGTAGCTGGCGTCCAGCAGCCGGCCATCGGCCAGCTTGACTGTCCCATCCGCGCCGACCGATTTCACGGTAACGAGTTCACCGTTGGTCACGCGCCCTCCAGTCGCCAGCTTGCGATTGGCCTTGAGATGCAAGCGGTCGCCATCAGCAACAGAAAACTCGCGCGCCTGGCAGACCGAAAGGCGGTCGAGCAATCGGTTCGAGATCGTCACAAATTTCCCGTCAACTTCGACAAGCACGCTCGATTTCAAAATGCCCGCCAGCTTGCCCTTCGCTCCCGGCTGGGCATCCCGGACTTTCTGGTTGAAAACAATCACGGCATCTGGCGGATAGAAGCGCTGATCGCGTTTTTGCGCGTTGGTGAGGTCAATTCTTTCCAGTGCTTGAACCACCGAGTCTGCCGCACCGAGCAAACCCTTTCCCTTTAACGCATCACGCACGCGCGAGTTCACTCGATGCACTTCGCCCCACGTTTGCGAGACAACGACCGCCGAAGCATTTTGCTCCGCGAGCCGGAGATATTCATCGGCGAGCTTATCGGCTTGTTCCCCGATGCCGCAGGCGACAATCGCGCCCATTTTGTCGAGGCGTTCAAACGAATCGCCCAACTTGCCCGCTGCCGCAGCTTCGACCGCATTCCGATACAGCCTGATGCGCTTGCGTTCCTCGACATCACGACCCAGCGCCGGGTCTTGCCGCCGAATCTTGTGCAGTTCAACCGGTTTCACTCCGGCATGACGTTCAATGGCGAGCAGGGCATCCGAAGCCTCAACCGCTCCGTGTTGCCGGGTGTCGCCGGAGAGAACCAGCCGTCCGTGTCGCTCGTGGATCAAACGCACCAGTTCCAACATCTGTCGCCCGCCAATCTGGCCCGCTTCGTCCACCACAATCACGGCGCTGTCAGCAAGTTCACCCTTGGTGAGAAAACTGGCGACCGTCGTTGGCGACGGAAATCCGGCCTTCTCCATCTCCACGACTTGCTGACGTTGCGGGGCGAGGACGACCACGCTCCGGCCTGACTGCCAAAGTTGCTTGACCAGTTCGCGCAGAACAAAGCTTTTGCCCGTGCCCGCACCGCCGCGAAAGACACAAACGCCGTTTGTCGAACGCAACAAGGATTCAAGGGCTTGGCGTTGTTCGTTGTCGAGTTGTGGATTTGCCGGGCGGGGATTCGACACCAGGGGGAGACAATCCCCAACGCCCTCTTTCGCGGTCTGAACGATTTCCCATTCGCGCAGCAGAACTTCACGCAGAGTCACTTCGCCTGGCCGTGCTTTGTCCCGGATATAGCCACGCCGCTGGGTGAATTCCTTGAGGTCTGAAACCGAAAACCTTTCACCACGCGCCCGGCCCAACGCCTCCTGCCACAAATGACATTCCAGCACGACCGAGTTCCGGTCGAAAAGATGTTCCTCGGCCCATTGAACCGCTTCGCCAACACTGACACGGTTTTCCTCTTTTGCATCATGCTTCGACTGCCCTGATAGCTGGCGCAGCGAAGCCTGTTCGGATTTGCTCAATTGCGCGTCCCACAGTTGGCACAGTTCATCCCGGCTCAAGTCCTTCTGTTTCCGGGTGCGCTTTTCCGTGGCGAGCTTTGCGCGGAGTTCCGAGATGTTCGCGCCGCCGAGTTCCGGGTGGTCCGCCAGCAGCTTCGCCAGCGCCTTGTCAATCTCCGCATCACGTTTGGAAAATCGCTGGCAGAGTTCTTCGGAAACACCCTCCACTTGAAAATCGCCTCGTGGCAGGTTGCGGATTTGGTAGCCGAAAGACCGGAGGTCGCGAGCCAGTTCATGATAATAGACATTCTCGGCAAACTTTCTGGCGCGAAGGAGTTCGTAATTTTCCAAAGCCTTCCAGCGACTTTCCACCGGGTCGAACGTGGCGTTGAAGACAATGCAGTGCGTGTGCAGATGCGGATCAAGCGCCCGGGAGGTGTCGTGGGTGAATAACGCGGCGGCAAAATTGCCCGTCAGCCGTTCACTACGCGCGCCACCAATGCGAACACGGGTTGCCGCGAAATCCTCGAAGTGTTTTAACGCCACTCGTGCCGCCCGATCGTGAGCTTTGAAAATCCGCTCGTCATTGCCGAGGAAGCCCGCCAGCGATACCGATTTCGGCGGGGAAAATGTGAAGTCATAAAATATCCGCCGGTCGGCCACGTTCTTGCCATTCTGAATCCGCGTGGTCTTCAATTCCGGTGTTAATCTTTCACCTGTGGCTGGATGCTGGTTTTCGCAGAGCCGCAAAAAGTCTTCAGCGCGGACTTTGCCGGATAATCCAAGTCGTTCCGCGCCCATCCCCATCCATTCACCAGACACACGCTGGCCTTCATCGTAATAATCGCCAACACAGAGGTGTTCCTCGAAGTATTCGCGAGCATTCTTGAGGTTGTATTGGGTCTTGGCCGTGACCATGCAACGGACACTATCAGGACTCTCCGTGAATCATGTGTAGCTGATACATCTTCGCGCATTTGATTTCTGGTCAACTGTCGCCATGAAAACGAGTGCGACACTGAAGTCGGGCAAGCGGCTCTGGGGCATTTACCACACCGACCGTGAATACGCCCGTGAATTCGGTGATCCACTTCGCACGGTCGTTGAAGCGCCAAGCAAACTCATCGCCGAGGAAACCGCCGCGCGACTTGGGTTTGGTGATCCGTGGGCGCATCCGGTCAATTCTCTGCAAGCAAGGCACGCACAGTGGCTTCACAAACGTCGCCCAGGACACCGACAAGCATTCGCGCACAAACCATCTCACGGCATCCACGTCTGATTATGCAAACACCATCCACCGCTCAAATCCGCACCGCCATTCAGGTGCTCAAGAAATACGGCGAACACATCAACCACAACGCCGACCATTTGGTCATCGAACTGCCTGACACACGAATGGGAGGTCAGGTGGCAGCGCGGGCCAAAGTGCTAAAGATCGAACAAACCACCCGGATTCAGTCCGTTGCCGAGCAGTTGGAAAATTGGCGCGATCAGTTACTGCAACAGAGGAGGCAATGTGTTTCCAATCATGTTTAAGACAGGACAAGCCTTACTCCTGCCAGGAGGCAGGTTTTCGCGTCCGCGACATGGTCGCGAGGCAGGCGCGGAACAGCCGCGCGATGTCACGGGTTCATGGCCGCAGACGCGGCATTTCCACGACATCAAACCGGTCCAAGACAGGACGCAGCCGCGTATTGACCGTGTCCGCGAACAGTCCGCGATCGCGTTCAGTTCAAGCCGACAATCGAGTCCGCGAACAGTCCATGTCCGCGCACAGGCAACGGCCTCAGTCGTCCGTGAACAAGCAGCGGCAGCGGTTGTGAATCGGCCGCAGATAGGCCGCAGCCGTGAACAAACCTCGTCCGCGAACTGGTCGCAGACGCAATTTGTCCGCGACCGTGGACCGGCAAATAGTAATACGCGTCGCTGCATTGGCGTATCCGCATGGGCGTCGGCCAATTTCCCGGTTTTCATCCACATCATTTCGCCCTATGAACACATTTGATCCAGTCGAAGTCCGCAAGGCGGTCGCAGAATTCACACCGCGCCGGCCACAGAAGTTCCAGGATTTGGTCCCGGCGAAAGAGGTCATCGTTGAATTGCGACAGAAAGGCGGATCGTATCGCTCCATCGCCGAATTGCTGACGCAACACTGTTTGCCGACCAGCAAGACGGCCATCGCCATGTTCTGTCACCAGATTCTCGGCGAAAACATCCGGCCACGCAAACGGCCAGCGCGGAAACGCCCGCCAACTCCGGTGTCAGCGAATGGCGGAATGGCTGTCACGGATTCAGTGACAGCAGCCGAATCCAGCACACCGGCAGAACCTCAGCCAAATTCAGACGGCGGCGAAACATCGCTCACCCGTTCGCGCGGCCCACGCATCGCTCAAGTCCGCAAACTCAACCCACAATCCAATGAAAAGACTGATTCTCATCCTTAATGGCAAAGGCGGCGTCGGCAAAAGCTTCTTCGCCGTCAATTTTGTCCAATTCCTCAAAGACAAGGGCATCGCCCATGTCGCGATTGACAGCGACAACGAGAACTCGACGTTGAAACGATTTCATCCTGATACGCGCTTTCTCGATTTGAGCAAGCGTCGCGACCTTGACGCCATTTTTGCCGCGCTGGCAAAGACAAATCTGGTCGTCGTGGATTGCCGCGCTGCATCCACTGACCTGTTTATTGATTTTTTTAACGAAATTGATTTGCCCGCCATGCTTACCGCGTTTGACGCCAAGCTCACCTTGGTCATGCCGGTGAATCACGAATCGGACAGCGTTGATCAAATTCAACGAATGACCGATGAATTCAAAAACCGGTGCAATTACGTTGTGGTTCGCAACGCCGCGCACAGCGACAGCTTCGCCATCTTTGAATCGAGCGAAGTCCGGGCGCTCCTCGCCGACAAGCTCGGCGGACGTGAAATCACCATGACCCGGATGCAGGACTGGTTGGTCGAGGCGCTCAACGCGGAAAACCTGACGATTTCGGCAGCAACAAAACATGCTTCGTTCAGTCTGCTGGACCGGCAACGAATCCAAACCTGGCAGCGGAAACTTTTCGTTGAAATCGAATCAGCCGCAAACCTGCTTCTGCCCTTAAAGTAATGTCCAAGCCCACCACACAGCCGCCGGACTTCGACGAGGAATTCACCAAGGCCATTGCCGATTGGCGCGGAAAGCATCGTTTGAAAGAGGATGAAGCGGTTTTGCTGCTCGTTGAACTGTTCCGAATCCACCAGCGGCATTGGGATGAACTCCGCCGCCGGGAAATCCCTGCGTTTGGCGAGTTTCGAACAGACATTGGCAAGCTTGCTGAAGCCGCGCGGACATTTCAGGTCCAATCATCGGCCTTGTTGGAGGCGATTCGCGATCAGCCGATGGGCAACCGTGCGGTTCGAATAACCCGTGCCGCTGCGATTTTTGCCGCGCTTGCCTGTCTTCTCGGCGGCTATCTCATCGGGAGGGCGTGGCGATGAAACTTCACTTGATTCCGTTCGACCCGATAATTCTGCCGCCAGACATCATGCTCCCCTTGCGGCATCCACAATATTTCTTGGCGGCTGGCGGAATTCTTCTGACCCTCATCGCAGCTTGGCTCTTGTTCGTCCCTCGCAATCCCAAAGTCTGCGTCGCGCGCCTCGGCGGTCTAAAGTGGAAGCGAAATCAGTTTTGTCGCGGCTGGCTCATCACCGGCGACACCGGCTCTGGCAAAACCAGTTCCGGCATCAACCAACTAGCGCATCAGGTGTTTCAAAACGAGCCGACGTGGGGCGGCTTGTGCGTTGACGAAAAGGGCGTTTATTGGGAAACGCTCGCGGCAATGGCGCGTCACTACGGCCGCGAACACGATTTGATTCATCTGCAAATCCGTTCAAACGTCACCGATGCGCAGTGGACGCCGCCGAATCGCTACAACCTGACCGGCGACCGCAGTATTCCATTTTCCACCTATGCCAAATTCATCGTGGACACCGCCACGAGTCTTGGCCAGGGCGGGGACAAAGGTTTTTTCAAAAGCCAGGCCCAGACGCACATTGCGCACGCACTTGAAATGCTCTTTGAATTAAACCGCCCCGTGACTTTGCTCGATGCGTATGAATTGCTGTCCAATGGCGACCTGCTCGAAGAAGAAATGGAGAATCTCGCAAATCTCCTCGAAACGCCTCGCCGGGCCGCCATTCACGCACACTTTTTTGACCGTTTTCTCACCCAACCTGCCGAGCAATTTGGCGGTGTTCGTGAAACCATTGGCAACTACCTGCAATACTTCCTGACCCCAGAAGTCGCCGAGGTGTTTTGCACTGGCGAAAGCACTTTTAATTTTTCTGCGATTGACCAGGGCAAAATCATCCTCACAACGATGCCGCAAAAGTTTCAGACCGAACGGCGCTATGTGAACACATTTCTGAAGCTGCTTTATTACAATCACGCCTTGCGCCGCTTTGACAAGACCAAGGTGGATCGCGCGAAGGACAATTTGCTCATCCTCTGGGCCGACGAGGCACAGCGGTTCATGACGGCCAGCGAAGACGGCACGAGCGATTACAATTGCGTGGATGTAATCCGGGAGGCCGGCGCCACCGTCGTTGCCGCCGCGCAAAGCACCACTTCGCTTGTTCCACCGCTCGGCAACGACAAATCAAAAGTCCTGACCCTGAATCTTCGCAACCGGATGATTTTCCGCTCCGCTGACGAAGCCGATGCCGTTCAAGCCGCCGATTTTATCGGCAAAAAACGGGTCGTAAAACGATCGTGGGGTTACAGCGCGGGAAAACGCAACGTGAATTACAATGAAACCGAAGAGCACAAAATTAAGCCGCACAAACTCCGCAATCTCCGCGACCACGAGTGCGTCCTCGTCCATTGCGAACACGGCTTTCGGCGCGTCACATTGCCGCCATTGGAGTCGGACGGGGCAGTCGCAAAATGGTTTGGGGCATGGCAAAGAATCGTCTGAAGTGAGCATATTGCTGCTCTGGAGTAAGCGTTCAACACCTCGCAAGACATGTTGTCTGAACCTAATCTTGTTCGGTGTTTAGAGGTTATTCTTTCTCAAAGCTCTGGCTCTTGAACTTCAACGTCCGGCAGTTTTCTGAAACCGTGCGAACCACGTTGTCCGGCACGCCGCCCGGCACTCGCGCCTGGATTTCCAGCGTCACCGTGATCTCGCTGTTGGGCAGGCTGGCGAGATGTTGGATGACCTCGTTGGCGATCGTGGCCACGTCCCGGCTGATGCGCGCGGCGTCCACCTTCGCGCTCCCGAAGAATTGCGTCGGCGGCAAAGCCGCCGGTGTCGCGCCGCCGCCTGACGTCGGTGTTCCCGTCGGCGTGCCGCCCTTCGGCGGGCTGCCGCCGGGCGGTTCGGTGGTCGCAGCGCCGGGCTTCGCTTCGGGTTTCGGCCGCTCGGCCTCCATTTGTGCGTCCGCCAGTCCGCTCTTGACCAGCAGGCCGACCGCATCCGAGCCAAAACTCAGGATTTGCCCACCGCGCAGCCCCAGGTAACGCGCTTTGACTTCGTCGAAGCCTTCCGCAAAAGCAAACGTGTCGGTGCGCCAGGTAACGGACGACACGCCTTCGCGCATCGCGCCGAGCAGGACATCTCCGTCGCGCAGCCGTTGCAGGTAGGGATACCGCGCGAAATCTTCCACCAGTTGCTTCACTGGCACATGGTTGCCGCGCCAGAGCGGGATCGCGTCCAGCGCCTGTCGCAAGAACGTCGCCGTGAACTGCGCCACCATCTGCCCGTCGTTCCGCAACTTCTTCGACGCCCGCGTGGCCAGCGCATCCGCTCCGCTCAATCGCGTCTGCTGCCATTCGAGCGCCGCCTGTGGACCGGGCTGCGTCGGCACGAGCAGCCATTGATACGTCTCGCCAATCCGGCTCGTGACCGTCCGATCCCACGTCGCCTTCTGCGTCGCCGCCTGCTTCGACTGGGACTTGTCCAAATTCAATTCGGTTTCTTGCTCGGTGATGGATTGCCACGCGAGGTAATAACGCGCGGCCTGTTCCAGCTCATCCAGCCGGCTGCGGTCGGCGGCCAGGAACACCAGCGTGTTCTGGTAAATGCGCGGACTGTTCCCGCGCTGCCCCAGAAATTCCTTCGCCGTTTCCAGGGCGTGGTTCGTCCCCTCCTTCGCATACGGCTTCTCCACGTCCAACACCACCAGCCGCACTTCCATTTCGTCCGGCACGTCGCCGGAGCTGTTCGGGAACGGTTGGATCTTCGGAAACTCGCCCCGCGAACGCAGATCGTCCCGCACGCGCTGCCGGATTTCCTCACCCACCCGGTCCGGCTCGCGCCGCAATTGTTCCGCGCGATCATCCGCGAGCTTCGTCACCGTCGGCTGCGTCGCATACCAATAGCGGGCATTGTCTTGATAGAGATACGTCGCGGCCTGCGCCAAATGCCGCAGCGCGTCACCAAAAACCGCCGGAGCTTCGCCGGGCAAAACGCAGCCCAGCTTGATGCGCCGGTCTTCCTCGCCCCGGTTCGCCGCGCCGGGAATGGGTGCAGAGCCGAGGAACAACGTGCGTGCCACCCGGCGGCACGCCGAATACCGGCCCAGATTGACTTTGTCCTTGTCCAGCTTGCGCGGCAGTGAATCCTCCCCGTCCACGTCCTTTTCGATGACCGTTTCCCAGCCGCCCGGCAGATAACCCGTGAGTTGCGACACGATGCCCGGATCATCCAGCGGCACGCTCGCCGGCACGATCAACGGACTGCGGTCGTTCGATTCCCACAGGCGATGGATCACCGCCGCCATCAGCCGCAGCACACCGCGCGTGCGCTGGAACTTCACCAGCCCGGACCAATCCTGATACATCCGCTCGAAAATTTCCGGGTGAATCGGATACGCCGCCTTCAACTTCCGCTCATAATCCGCCTCGCGGCACTCGGGCGGGAACTCCTGATGGTTGCTCCGGTAAAGATCGCAGAATGCCTTCGCCGTGTTGTCGCGGGAAACGTAGTTCGGCTCGGGCAACGGTTGGAACAACCGCCGCCGCACAATCTCAAAACTTTCCTCTGCGTTGGCCGGACGCCACGCCGCTGCCACCCGGCTCACCACGTTGCGCAACGCCGCCAGCGCCATGCGCCCGCGCACGCCGCCGACCTCTTCATCGTTCGCATCGCTGGTCGGGGAGACCCCGCCGCCGCCGTCGGCGGACGCCGGCAGGCTGACCACCAGCATCGCGCTCGGCGCGCCTTTGACTTCCTCCGTCAACGTCTGCGCGAACGTGAACTGCGTCTCGAAATCGCCGCCCGGCAAATCCTTTGTGTCATGCAGGCCGCGCGCGTAGGCCACCCATTCGTCAATGAGGATCAGGCACGGCGAATACTTCCGCAGCAGCTTGCCCAGCGCATCGCCGGGATTCGTTGCCGTCTCATCCGACTGCTTCACGAGCGCGTAACCTTCCTTGCCGCCGAGTTGCCACGCAAGCTCGCCCCAGAGAGTCCGCACCACCGTGCCATCGTCCTTCTTGCTCGGTTGGCCCGGTGAAATCTTGTTCCCCACCAGCACCACCCGCTTCACATTTTTGGGCAGCGCCACCTTTGCTTCGGCGATCACCGCTTCCAGCCCGGGCATTTCTGCGGGCGGACGGCCGGAGAATAAATGCCACAGCGCCAGCATCGAGTGCGTCTTGCCGCCGCCGAAGTTCGTCTGCAATTCCACGACTGGATCGCTACCATCGCTGGCCAATCGGCGCACGGCTCGCACCAGCAAGTCTTTCAAACCCACTGTCAGAAACGTGCGCCGGAAAAATTCCTGCGCGTCGGCGTATTCATCGGAAACCGTCTTGCGGATTTCCGGCGAGAAACTGGCGCGATACACCTGCCACAAATCCGCCGCGAACTCCGCCTGTTGATACCGGCCCGATGCCACGTCGGGATGCGGTGTCACCACTTCCCGCCACGGTTTCAATCCCGCCGCCGTTCCCGCTTCCAGTCCCAGCGTCGCCTGCGTCTTGCGCCGCTCATGCCGGGCCTGCTCGTCGAACTTCACCCGCATCAATTCTGCCTTCTGCGAGGCCAGCTCCTCGGCTTCCTTGCTGGCGGCCACCGCATTCAGCAGCCGGTGCATGGAATCCAGCGCGCGATACGCGTCATCCGTGCTGAACGGTTTCTGGTGCGCCCACTTGTTCCGGATTTCCATCAGCTCGCTCACGATGCTGCGCTCCGCGCGTCCGAGCGTTTTCCCGAAGATGTCGTTCCAGCACTCCCACATCAGGCGCAGCAGTCCGGCGGCGTCCCACTCCGGCGCTTTGTCTGTGCCGCCGACTTGGATGCCCGGCCCGAGCACCTGCTTGGCGGTCGCCAGCCACTTCGTGCCGTGTGCGTTCTTGAGTTCGCGCTCCACGTAGGCGGGCAGCCCCGCCTTCAATACCTCCAGCGCCTTGCCGACGCGTTCATGATTGCTCAGTGCCATAAATTTTCCTTCGGATGCTGTTTTGTGATCATGCCAAAATCTTGGTTCAAGTAACGCGTAAACCGTTACACCAGCGTCGCGCGGCGACCCGGTCCTTGGCGCTCGAACCGCGCCAACTCCACGTTGATGACCCACACGCCTTGCGGCGTTTTCACCGCTGGAATTTTCAAATTGTCGGCCAGCGCCTTCACCGCATCGCTCGTGATCGCCGCCACGGCGTAATTCGCGTCGCGCAATTGACCGGCCGGAACGCGTCCCGCCGGCAATGCTGCGGACGCCATGCACGGCAACTCAAAATCGTGCCACTCGCAGCGCCGGTTGGCGGTGAAGGCCACGCTCTTGCCCGTCCAGCCAAAGACTTCAGATTCGGCGGCCACGAAACCCACCGCGCCTTGCACGATCGCGCCTTTGGCAATCGTGCCGCCTTCTTGCACATCGTTGTCGCGCAGATTGTAGAGGAACGCCTGCTTGAACTCCGGGCCTTCCTTATACCAGTAGATTGAGAATTTTTTTGGCATGGTCGTGTTAACGCAGAATTGCACAGCCGCACTTCGCGCAGACTGCGGTCGCGTAGTCATTGGCGTTCACATGGAAATGGTGAAGCTTGCCGGTGTTTTCAGCGAAGACAACCTTCACGGCCTCCCCAGAAAATTTGAAAGAGCCCGTCTCGAAAGCTGGCCCAAGAGATTGATGAGCGTGCCAGATCAGGTTCTTCTTACCGTCTGCTTGGACTTCGACGCTCCCAGAAAGACTGCTGCTAACATAGTAATCCTTGTAAGTTCCGTAGGTTGGGTCTGCGTAGATCGAGTTGATAGTTTTGTGCGAACCTGATGCTTCCACAGTGTGCTCGACATACTTGCGCAATGTGTAAGCGCTTCCTGTCAGGTTGATGAGTGTCGGATCGCAAGGCGGGGTATAAATCCCGTCAATTAACGCGCAAGTGTGACAGTAGTAGGTGCTCATTTGTTGTTTGTGTTGTTTTTGGTTTGTTATGGTTAAATCAGATCCCTCTGTGCCGGGCCGAGGTCGCGTTGTTCATCCGCCAGGCGTTTCAAATCCGGCCAGCTCAACACCAGCGCGTTGTAGCCGATGGCGTCTTGCGACCACTTGCGGCGCTCGCACACGGTGTAAAGGCGATAGCTCAGATCACGGGCGACTTCCGCCATCGCGCCGAGTTGTTTCAAAAGTGCGGCCGCCACTGGTTCGCCCTTGTCGAGCGAACGGATCAAGTGATGCGTTGCTTCCCAAACTGTGAGACGGTCGTCCGTGGTTGGATTCCAATCCGCCTGCAATTCCTCCTTCTTCAGCAGGCGCACCTTGCCGCCTTTGGCGGCGAGGATGCCGGCCTCGACCATCCCGGACACGCTGGTGTTCTTGGCGGTGCAAAGTGTCTCCGCCACGCCATACGCGCCCTCGTTGAATCCATTTTGGTCGAACCACGCCAGCGCCCAGCGCGTGTCCGCGTCGAACTCGCCTTCCTGTTCGGCCAGCACTTCGTCAAGGGACTGGTTGATGAGCGACAGCGCGGTGCGCACACCCATCGGCGAACCATCAGCTTCCAGCACCTTCGCGTAACGGCTGAACACGGCCATGCCCGGCCCGATGGCGGCTTGCGCCAAATCCACCGGCGCGATGTTGCCTTTCTGCAAATTCCGCAATGATTCTGGAAGTTCCCTTTTCAACGCAGCCAGACAATCGCGCCTCGATGCCACAGCGGCATCTTTCGGTCGTGGGCGGCAAACCAAAATAATCGAGGAGGCCAGGGCGTTGCTTAACTGCCCGCGCATACGGTTTCCCAACTCAGTTCGCATCGGCCAAGTGCCATCAATCTGCCAGCCGGAATCTACCAGGCTCTGCAGAAAAGTTTCCCAGCCTGTTGAGGCGCGGGCCGTGCTTGTATCTTCCCCGTTTTCCCCATCATCTTCTTCCTCCGTTTGCTTGAAGGCGTAGTAGATAGTAGTTGGAAAACGTGGATCACTCGCTTCACGCATCCGCTTGAACACGCGGCCCATTCCAAGCTCAAAGAACTCGCGTGCTTCTTCCTTTCCGCCTTGGCGAAACTGGTCGGCGACTAATTCCTCGGCTTTTGGAACAAGCAATGTGCCGAGTAATTGCGGATGAACTGATTGCAGGCAACGACGCAGCCAGACGTAAAAAAAATCAGAAAGGTCAGCGTAGGGAACATTGTCGTAGTATGGCGGATCAGTTGAGAAAACCCGTGGAGTGTCGTTCAGCAGAACTTCCGCATTTAATTGCTCAACAATCCCCACTCCGTAGGCAGGCAGGTTTGATACGGCGCGACAGAGATTCCCGAGTGACACGCCAAAATCTCCTGCCGCGTCACCGAACACATTGTTTTCACCAAAATCCCAGAGCATCGCGATCGCTTGGCGAGTAAAAAGATGCCGGACCTGAGTCTTTGATGTTTCCCAAGAACAAAGCGCATTGCAAATATCGCTCAGTCGTCCCACGCCCAGTCCCAGATAGGTCACAACGGCGTCCGCATAGCTTTGGTTGCCTCCCGAATCGCTCAACACCTTGGTTCGTGCCTCGCCCACCAGGTCGCAGAATGTAGTCAACGCAACCAACTGCCGATTTGTGAACAGGTGACGATGCTTCGTCATTCCATAACTGGTGGGCGTCAGATACCGACTGTCTCCAATGATGTCGGTCTCAGGAACGTTCTGTGGGGGGGCAACTGCTAACGCCATGCGCTCATGTTCGTCGTCAGGGGGCAAGTAAGTCCTTCCGCCAGGTCCGTCAGCAATTATCGCCATGAGCCTTGCTCCGATGCGTCCGGCTTTACCTTCTGCGCGGATGTGCTGCCTTGTCATCGGAATTCCTGTGAGCAAGCAAACATCGCCTTTCTTGCCCATTGTGCCGGCGCGCGGCTCGCCGTTGCCCGAGCGAATCTCAAAACGATAGCTCATCGTGCTCTGGTTCACGATAGGCTCAACCCAAACTTTGTTTCCCGCTTTGGTGGATAGCCAAAACGAGCGCACCAGCGGCACTTGCGCACCATTGGCCGCCGGATTGGGGCTCGCCACTGTCCGCGCCCACAACCATGCAATCACCGTCGCTTCCCCGCCGCCGTTTTCCTTGGGCAGCTTCACCTTGGGATAGAGATGACCGATGCGCTTCTCGGCCTCAGTGCGCATCCACTGCCCGTAGTAGCGAATATCCTCGGCCAACCCCGCCGGGCCTCTCCATGATCCGGATGCGCTCAACTTTTTCTTCGCCTCCGGATTCACTGGCGGCTTGCCCGCAAATTTCGGTGGA
>Ga0114966_10002047_pt1 | contig 18174 bp, 19 predicted proteins | sample M_130207_XF_Meta_FD_87029 | JGI IMG/M metagenome (GOLD analysis project Ga0114966, IMG submission 87029) | Freshwater microbial communities from Lake Montjoie, Canada to study carbon cycling - M_130207_XF_MetaG | ecosystem: Environmental > Aquatic > Freshwater > Lake | place: Lake Montjoie...
CCCCACACGCCATCGGCCTCGACGCCAGCGGCCACCTGAGCGAGCCGCACGCGCTGCTTGACGGGCACTTGGACATGCGGGCAATCCACGAGGCCGGTCCACGCGCCGCCCCATTCCAGGCCGTGCGCCACAGCGCACACGCCCCAGCGCGCCCACGCTGGATCGGACGCCTTCGCGACGTACTTGCCGCCGCGCACCACCGCGACATCGGCCGCGAGCGCGGGCGCGAACTGGTGGAGGCTCAGCCGGTTCACGCCGTCGGCCTTGCTGCGCCCCTCGGCGAAGTACCGCGCCTGCGTGGTGGTCGAGCGCACCGACTCCACGAGCGAGATCGTCTCGCCAGCGGGAGCAGCCGCGCGCCAATCCGCGAGCGCCGCCGCGACCCGCTCGCGTAACCATGGGTGCATCGCCTCGAGGTGCTCGTGTTCCGTTGTCATGGCCGCCATTCTACCACGGCCTACCGCCTCGCCCCTGCCGACCGTCGCCGCTCGACTCCAGGAGGGGGGCCGACGCGGCGGCGCCGATCTGTCATCGCATCGCAAGAACACCCGGCCGGGCACACGCAGATCAGCGCCAGCCGGATCGCGTCGGCCGTGTCCGCTGGGCACGCCTCGCCCCGGTCGAGCGCGCACGCGACAAGCCAGCCAACGGCCATCGGCTGCATCATGGGGTAGACCTCCCGAGTAGCCATGTGGAGAGCGCCGTGAGCGCCGCGGAGGCCACGCCAATCACACCGAGCGCCACCGGCTGCGTGAGCACCTGCCGGGTAGTGGCCTGCCGCTCGTTTGCCCGCTGCGCCTCGATGAGCAATCGCGACTCTCGAGCGGCCTCGGCGCTCGCGAGGTCGGAGAGGATGCTCGCGCGAATGTCGCGGCCAAGCGCGTTGCTCGCCGCCATCGTCTCGGCCATGGAGAGCACCAGCGCGCGGAACGGGTCGGCCGACTGGAGCACCGCGATCCGAGATTCGAGGCTGTCGATCGCCCGCTCCACCACCGCCCCGGCCTCGGGAAGCGCCGCGTGAATCGACCGCAGCGCCGAGCGCACCGCCACCATGTCGATCGTTACGATCGGCTCAGCCACGATCGCTCCACATCACGAAGGCCAGCAACGCCGCCCCCACGGCAGCGGCGACCAGCGCGAGCACGACCGGGGAGGGCATGAGGGACGCTATCGTTTTTTGGGCCTTTCGTCTATGGCGCGTGTGGGGGAACGCCTACAGGACGAAGGTGAGCACGAGCCCGGCCGCCCCGTCTGAGCCGGCCGCACCACCGCCGGCCCCGCTTCCCGCCGCGCCTCCGAGCGCCCGCACCGTACACGGCGGCGAGGGCGTGGAGGTGACGAGGGCGGCGAAGCCACCGCCGCCGCCGCCGCCACCGCCGCCGAGGTCGCCACCCGCTGCGGTGGACGCTGCCCCCGCGCCACCGTTGGCCTCGATGACGAACGCCCCGACGACGCAGCGGGCGTGCACCACCACGGAGCGAGCCCCGGAGCCACCACCCCCGCCGGCCCCGCTGCCGACCGTGTGGAAAAGCCCGCCGCCGCCGCCGCCCGACCCGCCGCCCGCGTTGGCCACGGTTGTTCCGTCGAGGTAACGGCAGCGCCGCCAAATCCAATCGATCGCGCCCGATCCGCCTCGGTTCGCCGCCGCCAGGGTGCTCACGCCGGCCGAGCCACCGACACCCGCGCCGCCCGCACCACCCGCGCCACCGCTCCCGCACGGCGACACGCCGATCCCGCCGCCGTTGATTCCCGGTCCCGACGTGGCAGTGCGACCCGCGCCACCCGCACCTGACGCGAACGCGTAGGGTGCCGTCACGCTGTCCGCCGGCCCCGGCGTCGAGCCGCTGCCAGCTACCCCGTTCGCGCTAATGATCGAGGTTGCGTCAACCCCCGTCAGCGTGCCCGACACCCACAGACCGTATGACCGGCAGTTGAGCCTAACACCCGCCGCTATCGTCAGGTCGGTCGCGAACAGCTCGCGGGTGATCGTGTAGACGCCCCCGGACGGCACCATGCCGAGCACCGTGGCGGCGCCGTCGAAGTTCAGCGCGCCGTCGCTGCCGTCGCCGTAGAATCCGAGCAGGTCGGCCCATGACGGGTTCGCGCCCGCGCCGCCCGTGCGGAGGCGCTGCCCCGCGGTGCCTGCAGCAAGGCGAGCAAGGCCGCTCCCGTCGCGGTAGAGGAGGTCACCTTGAGTGGAGAGCGTCACGGCCTGCGTGGCCATCGTGCCGAGGCCGAGGTTGGTGCGCGCCGTCGATGCGTTCGCGAGGTCGGAAAGGTTGGACGCCTTCTGCGCCGAGCCTGTGATCCGCGAGTCGTCGCCCGCCGCGACCGTGCCCGCCGTCGTGCCAACGCTCAGCACAGCGGCACCGCCGAGGCCGAGGTTGGTGCGCGCGCCCGCCGCCGTGCTGCTCCCGGTGCCGCCGTCCGCAACCGCTACGTCCGTCGAGCCGGGCGCGTAGTAGTCCGTGCCCGCCGTAGCCGCGGAGAGCACGCCCGCTGCCGCCTTGACCACCGTAGCCGTGAGGCTGGACCGCTTGATCAGCTTGCCCGTCGTGCCGTCGAACAGCGCCACCTCCGACGCCACCGACGACGACGGGCCGACGACATCGCCCGAGCCGCCGCCGCCAGAGCTCGACCATGTGCCATCCTCGCGAAGCGACTTAGCCGCGCTCGGCACCGCGCCCGCCGCCGGGACAGCGCCCGCACGGGCGATGCCAAACACGGGCAGGCGCAGGCCAAACGCGCCGAGGATTCGCGCCGACGCGCTCATGGTGCTACCCTTTCACCATGACCACCATTTTGCTCGCCTGCACCGCTCTCACCACCCCCGCCGCCCACAGCGGCAGCAAGACCGTCGCGGTCCAGGATTTGGAGGTAATCGACAACGGCGCTGCCTTTGAGGTCGAGCTGAGCAAGCTGGCGCCGGTCATCGTCGCCTGCGAGAACTCCACCGGAGCCGTGCGATTCGGGCCGAGTGACGATCCACGCATCTCCGTGGCATGGAGCGAGGAGGACGGCGGGCGGCTCGTTGTAGGCGTCGAGGATTCGTTTGTCGATTGCCATGTATGGACCTTCCGCTAACCGGCCATCGCCGAATCGAGAACCGTGAAGCTCGCCACGCGGCCCACTACGCCAGCGATAGCGACCACGACCGCGCGCCGCTCGATGGATAGGGCGCTGTCGGCGATGGTGTAGACCTCGCCCACGCTCAGGTCTACCCAATCCGCCACGACGTAGGACACCGTGCGCCGCTGGGTGGCACGACGGCGAATGATGCCGCGCCCGATTCGCCGGGCGGTGACGGAATCGCCCACCATCGACGCCTCGACCGTATCGTGCGCGAGCACGCCATAGAGCTGCGTCGAAACGTAGGCCGAGCTCTCGCCGTCCTCGTTCACCGTCTCCGCGCCTGTGTGCTCGCCCGTGTACTCGTCCAGCGCGTACAGCACCGTTACCGTGTTGCGTACCTGCTCGAGCTCGGAGAGATGAACGCCGCCCACCCGGCCCACAATCTCCTGCCCCGCCGTCAGCGTGCCCCGGTCGGGCGCGATGTCCATATCCGCGAGGTACAGCCAGAGCCCGTCGGAGCTCTGAAGCTCGATAATGGGAGCGACGGCAATCACATAGTCGCGCACGGCTTCGATCGCGGGCGTGGCGGAGTCGAGGTAGACGCCGCCCGGCCACGATTGCAAGTAGGCGAGCGCACGCCGCGATCGTGCCCAATCGATCGCCAGCCCTGAGAGCGACAGCCAGTATTCCGCAAGGTCGCCCAGGGACTTCGCCGCATCCGTTGCGTTGATACCGGCGATGCCTCCGCGGGCAGGCTTGACCGTGATCGCGCCTGACGTAGAATCAAACACCCCGACAGTATTGCTCCGAATGTAGGCGTATGGCTGCGTTCCGATCGTAGTGTTGTAGACCGTGAACGTGCCGAGCGATGCGCCGTCGCTGAACGCCTCCACAGTACCGGTATCGGCGAAGTGGTGCCCTGCGATTACAACCCGGTCGTAGTTGTCGGCGCCCACCTCGCCGATCTTGAAGCCCTGCGACGTGTACGGGGCGCCGTGAACTGCCGGGTACTGCACGCCGTCGAGGCTCGACAGGTCGTCGCCGCTCGTGTCCAGCGGCGTCGGGAAGTCCTCGCCGATGGTGCGGGTAGCGTCTCCGATCATGGCCGACGTAGCCGCGCGCGCCGCCTCCAGCGTCAGCGTCGAGAACTCGCCCGCGATTCCGAGGGTAACGCCCGACAGGCGCGTGCCGACAAGCAGCGAAACCCGATCCTGCCACGCCTCGCCCGGCCACACGCGCGCAAGCTCCGCGGTAGCGGCTCCGATCTGCCGGTAGTCCCCTGCCGCCTCGATGAGCGAATCGGGCAGCGTGAACGATACCTGCGCCTGCGTTAGCGCCGTCTCGCCCGCGAGCGCGAACGGATCGATCTCCACGTCGAGGCCGTCCACCTGTAGACCAGGGGCCACCTGTATCGGCGACGTGTCGTATCCCCGCTGTGTGATCTCAGCCGACTCCGTGCCGATGGCGTAGTTAGTGCCACCGCGCAGCCGGAGCATCATTACCACGATCGGCCCACGCCCCTCGGCGATGGCAGCGGCGGCAGCGGCGGTCACCAGACCTCGCGCAATACGAGCTGGTCAACACGGGTGACGGCGTTAGCGAGCTCGCCGAGCACGTTCGACGCGCTGTAGACCTCGCGCACCTGCACGAGCGACAGAGTGCTAAGGTCGGTGCTCGCCCGCCACAGCACGACCGGCGTTAGCGACCCGTCGATCGATCGGTAGAAGTCGCGCAGCCTAAGCTCTACATCGGTCACGAGCCGGTCAAGCGGCGGCCACTGGATCGAGAGCGTGTCGATCTGAGGCCCGCGCCGGTAGCTCATGCTCGCGCCGTTATCCACGTCCACGGTGGTAACGTTGGGCTCGATGCGATCGACAAATCCGAAGTCATAGAGCTGGTCAGGGCTCCACTTCTTGCCGACGATGGGCGTGCCGAGCCGATACACGTTGTCCGCCGTCTGCTGCGCCGATGTCACCGCGAACCGCGCGTACTTGTACTGGCCGAAGGTGAACGTGGCGGCCATCCGGTCGCCGAAGATGTAGGCCGTACCGCTCGCGGCGCTCAGGTCGGTTGAATCGACGTAGAGCCGGTCCTCGTCGTTGTCGGTGATCTCGTACACCGTGCCGGCGATGTCGAGGAAGTAGCGCCGGCTGTCGCCGTTGGACTTCCATTGACCGGGCCGCCAGTTGGGCGAGCTCGTGGGGCCGACGTAGCCGAGCCCGCGCACACCCGCGCCCACGGTAAAGCTGGTCAACGTGGCGTCAAGCGCCTGGTCAATCGACGGCGAGCCCCACGAGTCGGTATCGTTCATCTGCCATTTGGCGGTACGCATGTTCGTTCCGAACGCCGCGAACAGGTCGCCCTTGAACTTGTCGGTTCCTCCCGCGTAGAACACTACCGACCATGTGGCGTTGTCCGCCGTGCTCTGCGTGCGCGCCGACGGGCGGAGCTCGGCCCACGTCCGATCTTTCCCGTAGGTGTAGCGGGTGGAGAGCGCGAACGTGTCGCCGCTCACGCCGCCAGTCCCGTAGGCGCCGAGGTTGATGCCACTCGCCACGCGGTACTCGTGGCCCGATGAGAGCGGACGACCCGCAAGCTCAGCCGTATCCGTGGCCAAGTCGCCGACGCCAGCCGTTTCCACGCTCAGGAAGTGCCAATCCGACTCCGTGCCGGCGACCGCACCAGAGACGGCGCCGAACTTCAGCCGCTGGCCAACCGATCCGAGCACCTCCGACACAGCGCCGGATGTGATCCAGTTCGTCCACGTCTCCGCGTTCAGCACGCGATACCAGATCGAAACGCGGCCAGTTCCAGCGGCGAGCGCATCGAACTTCAGCCCCACCAAGAACTCGTAAACGTTGGAGGAGAGGCCGATACTGAGATCGCTCCCGATCTGAGTGTTGTTTCCATCCACGCATCGAGCGCCGGTCGTGGAGAACGTAAGCTGAATCCCCTGGGCGTCGGTTCCGTCGGTGGTATCGGCCCGTAGGCGAATCTGCTTTGCCGAGAGCGAGGTGCCGGCCACGACCTTGATCCCGAACTGAATCGTTGCCGACGTGGTAACGACGCCCCAAATGGTCGTGGGCGGTTGATAATCGGTGTAGTTGGCGAGCGTGGTAACGAGCTTCAGCGGCCCGTTGTTGGTGACGGTCGCGCCTGCTCCGGTGTTCGTGCGCGTCCATCCGAACGCCTCCGGGTAGTCGAGCGGGAGGTACGCCTTGCCGGCGGCGTTGTGGCCCTCGTTGCTCCACTCGCCGAACGTCAGGAGGTGAGGCCCGGCGGCGGTGCCGGTCGTCGGGTCGGTTTCCGCGATCACGATCATACGAGCGCCGAACATGCCGCCAGAGATGCGGAAGTATCCAGCAGTTGCGTAGCCAGTCTTGACAAGCGTAAGCGGCGAGGTCGCCGTGACGGTCCACGTCAGGCCGCCATCCGTTGACACCGCCTGCCCCATATCGAGCGTGCCATCGGCCGTGGACTCGGTGGAGAACACCCACAGCGTACCGTCGTCGCGGGCGATGATGCACCCGGAAGCCGTCGCTCCGTTGCACGCTACGCCCGTGGATACGGGCGTGCCGAACCCGCCACCGGGCGTAATGGGCCGGACGTACAGGTTCACGCCCTGCACGTCAACGAGGTATACAACCCCATCGAGCGCGCAGGTGCGGGCGCTCAGGTTGACCGTACCCGTTCCCACGATCGTAAAGGTAGCGCCGCCGTCCCGGCTGATCTGGACCTCGCCGGTCATGGGCATCGACGACGACGAACGCACCACCACCACATCATCGCCGACGACTTCCGCGGAAATCTGCTCGCCGTACGATCCCACGTCACTCACAGCGAGGACCGCCCATGTGTCGCCGTCATCGTCCGAGTAGCAGGAGGTCAGCTCACCGGATGGGTCGGTCGGCACGAGGGCCACAAGCCGCCCCGATGGGAGCACCACCACATCCGGCCGAGCGAGCGCCGTCCACATTTCGACCGGCAGGGTAGCGCCGCCGACGTAGGCCCCGGACGTGCTGTAGCGCCGAAACTGAATGTCAAGCGCGCCGCCGTCGGGCGTCAGGAACCCCAGCGTACCGTCGGCAATCTCGCGCGGCGTGGAGGATATGCCCTGGTTGCCGATGTCCAGAATGAGGAACGGACCAATAAACGCCGTGCTATCGATGTACCCGCGTTGCTTGTCTGCCGCCTCCGAGGTGCGCCGCCACTTCGCCGCGCTGCCGCTCGCCCCGTAGCCGTAGGGGCCGCCGCCCGTGGAGAGCTCGACCGTGATCGCCTCTGCCGCCGTGGGCGTACCCGAGCACCGCAAGCGCAGGGTGCCATCGTTCCCGCTAGCCGGAGTCGGATCGCCGACCGTTAGCCCCGCCTCCGACGTGGACGAGAGCACGTTCGCCGCGCGATGGAGGTAGTCAGGGCGGGTCAGGTACAGCGGCATGATGGGCTCCTATCCGATCGGCCGACGGCCCGAGCGCCCCGCAAGGTTACCACCTTTCGCCGCCGCTGACCGTGCCGCCTGCACCACGAGCCCGCCGGATGCCACGTCGGTACGGATGATCTCCCGCGCCTCCAGCCGGCCGATACGCAGCGACACACTACCGCCCCCCCCGCCGCCGTTGTTGAGCGCCGCCACACCACCCGCGCCGAGCGCCGACGTGGCCTGACGGTTGAGCACCGATTCCCCTGGCAGGAGGGTCGCCGACACCTCGCCACGACCGCGCTCCTCGACCAGACCGCCACGGTGGAACGATGGCTTCTCTGCGGCGATGGCCGCCACCTGTACGCCGCCAGCTACGGCAGCCGCTGCCGCCGCAATCGGGGCCGCCGGGTACGGCACCGTTGCGAGTGCGTTCGTGACCGCGAGGGCGGTGTTCACGAGCGTAGACGAGATGGCCACGACCTTGCCGACGGCGAACGCATCGCGCGCCGCCTTCTTGTTCTTCTTGCTCACGCTCTCGGCGTACTGCCCGAGCGCATCCGAGGCTGACGATGCGAGGTCGCTCAGCGAGGATGCCGTAGCGATGGCGGCTTCGCGACTCGCCCGCTCGGCGGCCTCTACCTCCTCGATCGCCTGCAACTCTGCATCGCGCACCTCCTCGGCGAGCTTCATCTGCTTGCGCGCCGACTTGGCCCGGTGGGCGTCCATGTCGCTCATGCGGTCGAGGTCGCGTTCCGTTGCCCGTGCGGCTACTGCATCGGCCTCGGCGGCTACCTCCGCTGCCTTCTCGGCCGCCTCGCGCGCCGACTCGGCCGCAGCCTTGGCGCCCTTCGCTGCCGCCTTGTCGCGCGCCTCAATGTAGTCGTTGGACTTGCGGACCTCATCGGCCCACTCCATCTCACCGGCCAGCGCACGAGCCCGCTCCTCCGTGCTCGCCTTCAGCGCCGTTGCCTGCTCACGCAGCGATGCTACATCGTCTGCCAGTCCTTCCTCTTCGCCCGACGCGATACGCAGGCGGATCGACTCCTCGATCGCGGCGTTGGCCGTCGTGTATTCCGTCGCAACCTGCTTGATGGCCTTCTGATACGCCGCTTCCGTCGAGGTCATCTGCCCGGTCTTGACCTTGAAATCCGTCAAGGCGTCGGCGGCGCCAGCGGTCATGTCGTCCACCGCCTGCATGGCGCGTTCAAGACCCTCCATCGCTGTCGCCGACTCTTCGGCCTCGCGCTCCATGTCGGCCATGACCCCGGCCACGACGCCGATGCCCAAGGCGATGGGCGCAAGGATGGCGGCGAACGGAGCGAGCGATGCCATGCTCCCGCCGGCCGCAGCCGCGAGGCCCTGGAATCCGCTGGTGAGCCCCGCCACCACCGACGCGAGCGATCCGGCCTCGGGGCTGATCTTGCTGATCACACCACCGATCGGCCCCATCGCCATGCCGAGCTTATCGAACTTGACGCCGGCATCCTCGGCCTGCTCGCCGAGCTTCTTGACGCCGTTCGTTGCCGCCATATCCGCGGCCTGCTTCTTGATCGCCGCCGTCTGCGCCTTGATCTCCTTGTTCAGCGCAGCCGTCATCGCCGCCGCTTCCTTCTTCATGCCCGGTTCAAGCGTGGCGAGCTGCGCGCGAAGCTGGTCCAGCTTCACCTGTACGTCGATGCCAATCACCTCGTTTGCCATCACTTGCCCCCGGTCGCGGCTTTCGCGAGCTTCGGAACTATCGCCTTGATCGCCTTGCGCGTGGGCGCCTTGACCAGCTTCTCCAGAAGGAAGCCGTGCCCGAGCTCGCCGAAGTCCTTATCCACCACGACCGGAAAGGTGAGCGGCTGAAAGCCTGCATCCTTCGGCCACTTGGCCGGCTTCGTGAACGGGCCTCGTAGGTCGGGCGGCGTTTTCCAGTAGTCCTCGACCGTGACCGATCGATACGTCTTGGAGAGGATGCTGGGCGAATGCACGAACACCGCACGCGGCCGGTTGCCCGTGCGCTTGCTGCCGCCCGTGCCAGTGAGCTGCACGATCTCCGTGGCCGCCGACCCGATCGAAACATTGGCGGTACTCGCCGCGATGTCCACCGACGTTACCACGTTGATCGTGCCGCTTACGCCCGTGCGCCGCTGCACGCCCTTGGCGCCGTACCATTCCGATTCGGCGTGCGTGGCGATGGCCTCAAACGCCTTCTCCAGCTCGCGGGTAACGCCCTCCGTCGCCGCGCGTACCCGCTCCTCCATGCGCTTCGCAAGGTCGCCCGTGAGCGACAGCGTTACCGCGCCGCTCGTGATGCGGATCGCCCCCATCACACGCCCCAGAACGCGCGGGCGCTCTCAGCGACCTTCACCTGAGCCGGCAACGCTGCGCGCTTCGGCGGGTCGTCGGCGGCGAAGATTGCGAGGAGGTCCACCTGTGAAGCCCTGGGGAGGTTGTAGAACCATCGCGGGTCGTTGCCGTAATTCAGCCCGAGCTTGATCGCTATGCGATCGAGTCGCCCCCGCTTGGATCGGAAAAACCCGCGCGGGCTTCCACCTCGGCCTCCCGAGCGAACAGACCCTCGGAGCACACCACCACCACCTCACCACCGGCTTCCACGATCGCGGGAATCGTGGCGCCCCGCTCACGCAGCCACCCGTACACCTTGCCACCGTAGAGGAGCAGGCCAGAGCCGTCGAAGGATGCCCCTGCAAGGCGCCCGACTGGCGTGCACAGCCCGATAGCCGCACCCGCCACCCGACGCAGCCGAGGCCCGTCAGACTTCGATGCGGCGTCGTGCCACGCCATCGCCACATCCTCGCGGGTAGCGAAGTCGGGCAGCGTGACCGGGTACGCTTTGCCGGCGATGGTGATCGTCGTGTCCTTGCTCATGGTGTCTCCCTCTGGTGGTAGTCGCGTCAGTCGCTCAGGTGAGCGTGATGGTGCCGTAGCAGGTGCCCGACACGCTCAGGGTGTTGGGGTCGCCTTCGCTCGCCCCGCCCGAGAGGCGGCAGTTGGTCATCACGACGACGTGATCCGACGCATCGCCCGAGTTGGTGCCTTCGATCGTCCACGTCACGTTCAGCGTCCACGGCACATCCGTACCCGCGCCGAGCGTCGAGACGCCCGCGGAGAACGCGCCGGTCTTGCTGATCGCGTCGAGGATGTTCTTGTTCGTGGCGTCACTGATCTCAGTAAGCTGAGCCGTGAAGGTGAAGGTGCAAGGGGTGAAGTTGGTGTACCGGAGCGAGCCGAAGTCGCCGCGGTCGAGGTACATCGCTACCTCCTTCTGCCCTTCCATCACGCCCGAGAGCGCGAAGTCGCCCGACTCGTAGGCCACGGTGAGCGTGATCGGCGTTCCGGTGCCGTCGGCGATGGCGATCGTACCGTTGCGGAAGTTCTTGACGACAGAGGAGAGGGGCATGGGTGCTCCTTACGAGATGGTGAGGGTCTGAGAAACGGAGAATGTCAGCGTGAACCACACCCAGCCATCCGGGCCGGCGTCGATGCTCATGCCCTGGTACAGCACGATCGCGGCGGGCGTGGCCAGCCAAGTGCCTGCCAGCATCTTCGTGCGAAGCGAAGCCGCGTAATCCTCGGCGCTGTCCATCGAGGTAGCCCGGTCCTTCGGGCGCAGCTGGTACGCCACCACAACCTCGACCGGGTAGCGCACCGGCATTCCATCAGCGGGCTTCTGCGGACCCTGTAGCGGCGTCTCGCTCGAGCGCCCCACCGCGAACTCCAGATGCCGAGGAGCTCGGCCGGTGCTGCGAATCGTGTAGATCGTTTCTTCGGACAGAATCGCGCCCGTCGCCGTCAAGAGCTGCGTGCGGGCCGCCGAGAGGAACTGGCTAACGGTGCTCACGACTTCGCCGAGAGCCAGAGCGTAGGCTGAGAGGCGCGACGGCGCGCGGCGTCAACCGCCAGACCGCTCACCGGCTCGGCCTGCGGGTACGTCATGCCCGACCACGCCGCCTCGTGCTTGCGGTCGTACTCGGCGGCGAGCTCCCATTCAGCCGTACCCGGCCCACCTTGCGCGAGGTCGCGAAAGATGCGCGAGAGCGTGCCGAACAGGTGGACATCACGCAGCGCCGACGGCGACATGATGAGCCAAGGGCGCTTGCCAGACATCACGAGCCGCGATTCAATCGAGGCCCACGCTTCGTCGAGGTAGTCCTGGTAGCTCGTCTCGGTAGACGGCATCCGGCGGGTGAGGTCGGTGTGCAAGCGCAACAGGTCCGCATCCGTGACCACCGGATACAGCCGGCGATACACCAGCGATGCGTCACGCCGGAACGTGTGGACCACGGAGGAGAGCGTTAGCCCCCACTCCATGCGCCACCCGTCGCCGTTGCTCTGCCCGCTGAGCATCGCCGCCGTGATCGTAGCCGTTGCCACGCTCCCCACCACCGACACCGTAGGCGAGCCTACGAGGACGTTTGCCGCGTTCCACACGCTGAGCGTGTAGGCCGTCGGGGACACCAGCGCCCCGTCCCGATAGACCGGGCAGGTAACGACGTTGTCCATCCCGGCCTCGATGATCTCGGGGCCGATGAGACGGGCGGTGTAGAGCGTGGCGGCCACGGCTTACGCCGACCAGGCGGCCGAGTCGCTGTTGCTCGCGAGGACCATGCAGCTCTTGGCGAGGTCCGAAACGCTGTCGGGCTTGACCACGCAGAAGTAGAGCGTTTCGTCGTCGGTATTGGTAGCGGTGCAGGCGAACCCGCCCGCCGCGCTCGTCTCCACCAGCGCCCAGCCGCCGCCGCTGGCGATGATGCTGCCGGTCGTGGCGGTGCCGAACGTTACCGACGCCTGCAGGGCAGGGAACGGCGCGTACTGCGTCGATCCGCAGATCACGAGCACCTGACGGGCGCTGGTGAGGAGCGTGGTGTTGTCGGCCTGCCGGAGCACGACGGTAAGGGCCGCGCCGGTCGCGCCCCCGGTGGCGTTGGCCACTGCGATGGTCGCCTTCACGATTTCATCAGACAGGAACGACGGGGCAGAAACGGAATCACGGATGCGGTAAGCCATAGAATCAACTCCTCTTGCGAGCGGTGTCACGCTCGACTACGCGCAGGATGGATTCCCGCGCGAGCCGCTGAGCTTCGTTGGAAGGTGTGCCGTTCTCCACGAGGCGCTTGGTCACGCGCTCCATGGCCTCGCGGGCGCCAGGCTTCTCGCCACCGCCGCTCATGCGTCCACCACGACGGCCGAGCCGGTGGAGGGCGTTTCACGAGCCGCGAGCAACGCACGCTCGACCACGCCGAGCTGTTCCTTTGCCCGCTTCGCCGACTCGGCGAACTGCGAGTGCTCGCGCGCACGGTCGGAAAGCTCGCCCGATTCCCGCTCCATGCGGGCGCGCAGCTTCTCCAGCGCGTAGGCGGCAGGCGGCTTGATGTAGCCTTCGGCTTGGAGGTAGTCGCAGAACTCCACGAAGCCGGCCTCGTCTACCTCGATCGCCGAGGAGCCAGGGAAGCAGCGCGTGTAGCGGAGAAGCGTCACATCCTCGCGCCCGTCGGGGCGGTAGAGGTAGCTCTTGACCACCTGCCCGTCGGCGTTCGTGGTCGCGTGCGAGTCGGGCACCGCATCAACCGGGATCAGGGTCCACCCCCGTTCCTCGGTCATGTTGCGGGCATCCGATGCGTCGATTTTGCCACCCGCGCGGGCCGACACGCCACCGACGCCAGCTTGCAGCACCATGCGACCGAACATCGGCACGATGCTGCTACCCATGACGGTCCACCGCTCGGGGTGCGCTTTGAGCAGGAAGGGGGGCTGAGCATCGACGCGCGTTACCGGCGCCTGCCGGTTGACGGGGCCGAGGTCGGGAACGTAGGCGCTGCCGCCGTTCTTCGCGGGTGCGTCGGTAGGTACAAACGCTGGGGCGGACTTCTTCGGCGGCATGGTGGAGGCTCCCTTTGGGTAGTGGCGGAAACAGACAGGGCCGGGGCCGGGTTGGCGAGGGAGTCACCCCCATCGCCGCGGCCCCGGCTGCGAGAACTCAGGCGTCGGTGGCGATGGTCACGCCGAAGCCGTCGATGCCTTCCACCACGCCGAGGTAGCGGTGGGAGACGTAGGCGGTGAGGCCCGACTTGCCGGCACGCACGCGCTCGAACAGCACCTTGCCGGCGATCACGACCTGGTTGGGGTCGGCCTCGACGGGGATGGAGCCATCGGCCCACAGGATCGCGCCCTTGCCGAACATCGCGCCACCGCGATCGGCGCCCGCGTTCATCGTCGGCACGAACGTGTTGGTGAACACGTCCACGCCCGCGAGGCTGCCCTGGAATCCGGTGCCGCGGAAGGCGATGAGCTCGGCGCTCGCCGGGGCGAACTGGAGCGCACCACCCGCGTTGATCCCGAGGTCTTTGCGGATGTCGCCCCACTGTACCGGGTGGAGCATCGCCATGAGCGGCCCTTCGGTGTGGGCAATCTCGTTGGCGGTGATCGCGTCGAGGAAGTTCGCCACGGTCGCATCCACGCCAGAGGTGCCGACGGTCGTGCTGAAGTTATCGCAGAGGTTCGCGACGAGGCTGGTGAGGGTGAGCGCGCCCGAGAGAATCGCGTCCATCGCCATCGCCGACGGGTCGATAAGACCGCCACTGGTCATGCGGGCGAGGTCGGACGCCTCGTAGCTCTTGGAGTAGCGCGCGACCGCCACGGTGGAGCTGCCGTCGGTCAGGGCGGTGTTCGCCACGGCCGAACCGTCGCCGGTCGAGGCGAGGAGGTCGTAGCCCATCAGGCCGACGTGCGGCACCTTGAGGGTGTTTGAACGGGCGCCAGCGCCGATGTCGCCGACGTACAGAAGCGCCGGGTGGTTCTGGAGCGCGCTGCGCTCGGCGGCGAGGAGGATGTAGGTGTTGCTGAGGTTCTCGGCGAGGGTGAGGTCGCCGATACCGCTGAAGATGATCTCGTTGGCCATGGTAAATCCGTCCGTAGGGTTGAGGTCCGTTCAACTGCCTACGGGTTTGACGGCTTACCCTTGCCGATGGCTTCCGAGAATGTACGCGACTCGCGCGCCGTCGTCAAGCCTTGGGCACTTTCTGCGCGGCTTGAAGGCGGCGCATCGGTTCAAGGTCGCCCGTCTTGTGGTAGTGCTCGCGAGCCGCGCGCAGGGCCTCGGCCGTCACGGATGCGCCCGACGGCGTAGGCTTGCCCGCGCCCGCTGGCGGCTTCGGCTGCGTGGTCGTCGGCCCCGGCTTCACGACAGGCTCGCCGAGGTAGCCAGCGAGCGCACGCGGCACCGAAGCGCCCTCGGCCCGCAGACTCCCCAGGTACTCGCCCAGCGTGGCCGGGCGGCCCTCGGCAGGCATCGCCGAGTAGAGCGCGCGGGCGACGACGTGCGCCTCCTCATCGAGCAGCCCAGCCCGGTAAAGGTCGCGCTCCTCGGCACGAGCGGCCCGCTCGGCGGCGAGCTCCGCGGCGTGCGTCTCGGCAGCGGTGCGCCATTCGGCCGACTTGCCAACCTCGGCGCTCAACGCATCGCGCTCCTTCCGGAGTGCGTTGCGCTCGGCGGCGACCTCGGCCAGCCTCGAGGCGGGCACCATGTCAGGCGGCTTCGGTGGAGGAGCGACGGGCGCCCCATTCTCGACGGTATCGGCCTCGGCCATGGTGTCTCCCTCGTGAATCATTCGGACGGGTCAGGCTCTACGACGGGCAGGCTCGGCGCAAGCTGAGCCGCTACCGCCTCATCCACCGCGCTCTGCTCCAGACGCGCGCTCACCACCGCGGAGAACGCCTCCGGGTACGGCGTGCCGGGGTTGAGCTCGATGTACGCGCTGATCGGGCCAAGGAGCCCCGCCTCGGTGCGCGCCTTGATCTCGGCCAGCTCGCCGAGCCGCTCCGCGCTCGACTTCGGCAGGCCCGTGTAGGTGATGCGGTAGTCGGCGGGCGACTCGGGGTAAGCCGTGCCGGTGGCGCGGTTGAGCAGCGTGGCCACGATGGCGATCGTTTGGAGGTCGCCCCGTCGGAACTGCGGCTCGTACACGCGTTGGAGGGTCCGCACCTGTTCGCGCGACACCGCGAGCGAGTAGCCGCTACGGATGTCGGCATCTTGCCGGGTGACCTCGGGCGCTTGGATGCCCGCGAGCGTGAGCACACGACGCTCGTACATGCTGATCGCTTCGAGCATCTTCGCAGGATCAGCCGATGCCGACCACTGGCCCACGAGCGGCTGGCCGGTATACGTCGGGTCAAGCTCCAACTCCAGGAGCGTAGCCGGGTCGGTCACCACCTCGCGACGACCGGCGAGCACGTTGCCCTGCCCGTCTACCACGTCGGCGCCGAGCACCCGCGCGCCGATGACGTAGCGTTGCGGCCACGAGCTATCGCGCAGGACGTGGCCGAAGAACGTCAAGTAGACGCCGAGCATCAACGAGCCCTCGACCACCTCGCGCATGGTGTACGGGTCAAACACCGTCGCCGTCTGCGCCGCGTGGTAGACCACCCACGGCAGGATGGGCGTTCCGTTGGCAAGCCGGAACGGGTAGGCATCGCCCGAGAACGACTGGCCGAGCACCTGCTCCGACACGTCCTCGCCCGACGCCGTGAACGCGGCGTAGTAGGGCGCGGCGCTGTTGCCGATGTCGTAGACGTGGCGCACCCATCCGAGCTCCGGATCGCGTAGCCACTCCTTGACCTTGACCGGGCGCGACGGGTCGCCGGGGGCTACCTCGACCTGCACCATGTCGGGGAACACGGGGCGGATCGTCACGGTGCCGCCCTCGTCTACGGCCACGCGCACCAGCATCTCGCGCAGGCCGAGCGTGTCGCGCTGCACGCGCTGCATGAGCGACCATGCGCCCGCCTCGACCATCGCCGCCGCTACCGCCTCGGAGCCGGCCACCGCGGGCGCGGAGTCGTAAAGCACGGCCGTCTGCTGCCAGATCGACAGGTACGGGTTCGCGGTCAGGTCGAGCGGCTTCCATGCGTCGGAACGCACGTTGCCAACCGCGCGCCGGATCATGGCGTCGAGGTCCGTCTCGTAGCACGAGTAGAGCAGGCGCCGACGGAGGCGCGTGTGCTCGACACGCTGGACCTCTTCGGTATCCTTCGGCGGGGGAGGGAGGGCCGCGGTCAGTTGCACCCGTCAAGGGTAGCGCATTCCGACGAAACGTGCCAACCTATCGCGTGGCGGTCAAGGCTTCGATGTAGGCGAGGGCCGCCCGCAGGTACTCGGGCCATCCCTCCTCGTCAGGATAGCCCGAATGATCGTCATCGTGGCCGAGCCACCTTGCACAGTAGCCGGTGCCGGCGTCGTGATTGTACTCGCGGAGCATCACGTTGCATCGCCCGCGGTCGTGACGAGCGAGGGCCGCGCGAGCGATGGCGATATCTTCGGGTGTCATGATCCGTAGCCCTATCGGAATCGTACCACCTGACCACGCCCGCCCAGCCGGAAGATGTAGTCCTTCAAGCTGTATCGGAACGCGTCCGCGCAGTCCTTTAGCGGGTGGTCCCTGGTGTAATCCCACTGTTCGAACGCATCCGCGAGCAGCGAGCACCGCGGGTGAAGCATGATGCGATTGCTCGCGATCCCCTCGTAGATGAAGCGGCACCCGGTATCCATCGCCCCCGCCGACGGGCCGCCGTCCTTCGCGCTCAGGATGCGCGGGGTAAGCGCCGACAGCGGGATCGACAGCTCGCGCGCTACCGCCCGCGACGTGTTTAGGTTCGACTTCTCCACCCATCGCGAGGCTACGGGGTTGTCGCCATAGACCGCGTGCAGGTCGCTCCACCGGATACCGCTGCGCCCGAGCAGGCCCACCACCTCGGCGGCGAACTGCTCCGACGTGGCGATACCTGGCATCGCTACCATGTCCACCGCGTACACCAGCTCCTGCCGGCGCCCCTTGTCATCGAGGTAGGATTGCACCTGTGACAACACGCCAACCTGCCCGTACTGACGATCGGCCGCTGCGTAGTCGATGCCGAGCACCCAGCGCACCACGCCGCGGGTCGGGTCGAGGCGCACGTTCGCGTTGACGTGTCGAGCCCGGTCAAAGCACTTGTAGAAGATGCCATCCGGGCGCGTCTCCCACTCGCCATCGAGCACCACGGGTGCGTAGCTGGCCGGCGTGGTCCGCCACTGTTCGTCAATCCACGTCTGATCCATCGGCGTTCCGTCAAGCAGCGTCAACGGTGCGCGCCGACCGTGCGGCGTGAGATTCAGCGGCGTTAGCCGCGCGTGTACTTCTGAGATCGAGCCCTGCTCCACCATCTCCCGCAGCCAACCACACGGGCGGTTGATCGGCGTGAGCGTGATCCCAATGGAGCCCGACCGGCGCATTACCCGCTTGTCGAGCTCGCGGTAGATGTCGAGGTCGGTCGGCTCGTCAATCGAGACGTAATCGATGGTCGCGCCGGCCAGCGCTTCCGGTCCCTGGTTCGTGGTGCGGAACCGCACGACCGAACCGTTACGGAACACCACCGTAGGGTTCTCCTTGCCGAACCCGGCCCGCGGGTCGAATCGGGTGCCCACCCGGATCGCATCCTTCGGCACGAGCTCCCAGAACTTCTTCATGATGGAGACTGACTGCGAGTAGCTGGTGCAGACCACCCAGATTTCTACCGGCGGGCGGCGGGTCGGGTAGTACGGGTGCGTGCCCGTGGCGCGGTAGATCACCTCCGTCATCGCCGCCGTGGTCTTGCCGAACTGGTTGCCCGTAGAAATCTGGGTGGACTGCACCAGCTACTCGCAG
>Ga0114966_10002048_pt1 | contig 18167 bp, 20 predicted proteins | sample M_130207_XF_Meta_FD_87029 | JGI IMG/M metagenome (GOLD analysis project Ga0114966, IMG submission 87029) | Freshwater microbial communities from Lake Montjoie, Canada to study carbon cycling - M_130207_XF_MetaG | ecosystem: Environmental > Aquatic > Freshwater > Lake | place: Lake Montjoie...
CCCGCAAATTAAATGGTTCAAAAACTGTGTGTTTTTCTTTTGTCTTGATACCCTTCGGCAAAAGCTCAGGACAGGCTCCAGAAACAAAAAATCAAGAACAAACGATTCCTCCCCACCTGCAACGCTGCATCGCTTTTGTACCTTCCTCACCCGCGTTTTCATAGGCATATTTTTTGCAAAAAAATGAAATCATTTGTTTTTATTTATATATCTGTTCTGTCGAAATTGTTTTGAAAGCTATACTTAGTGGTTTTTAAGACTAATTTTATTGCCCTAAATTATTAAAAATAATAATAAGGAGCGTTTTAATTTTCAACTATTTATTTGTCATCATTTATACTATTTGGACTGTGGATTATCAATAAAAAGCATTTTAAAAGTGTTAATATCAATTGTTCACGGTTCTTTTTAATAGGTGTAATTATGGCATTCATTGGTTGTATTTAAGTCTTGGTAAAACGTTTATCAATATTTTTTTGTTTTATGAGCAATAAATTAATACTTTTGTCATTATTAATTTTAAAATCGTTAATTTAATGAAAACAGGAACAGTAAAATTTTTTAATTCTGCAAAAGGCTTTGGATTTATCACGGTAGATGGCACTAGTCAAGAACTATTTGTTCACGTAACAGGTTTAGTTGATCAAATTCGCGATGGCGATAAAGTTACATTTGAAATTCAAGAAGGGAAAAAAGGTTTAAATGCAGTAAATGTAAGAAAAGCATAATTGTATGAATTTCTTTAAATAAAAAAGGCTTTATCTATGATATTTATAGATGAAGCCTTTTTTTATAAAAAAACATTTTTTAATTTTTCACTTCCTCACCTTTCACCCACTTTTCTTTAGTTATATTGCCAGATTCATCGTAGATATTCCAAACACCATCTTTCTGATAATCAATTGAAGATGAGTTGTATTTCATGGGGCCCTCAGCTTTTAATTTACCACTTTCATAATATTCTTTTTTTACATATTTCTTTTTCTTTACGTCTGTTACTTCAAATATTTCTTGAGGTTTACCATCTTCAGTAAATGATTTACGATTAACAAGATATTCCATACTCTTTGTATTTTCTTCGGTATATTCAATTTGACCATTTGGGTAATAATCAGTCCAGATTTGTGGGCTACCATTATAATAAATAATTTCAGATTTCAATTTACCGCTGGCGTAAAATATTTGCATGTTGCATCTTTTTACATCCAAGATCTTGAAGGCCCTTTCAACGGTACCATTTTCGTAAAAATTTTTATAAATTTTGAGTTGCCCATCTTCATAATATCCTCTGTGCAAAACTTTACCGCTTTCATAAATATCTTGCACCCATTCTTGGGCAGCATAGCCTTTTCTATCATTACGGACAGAGTCGCCGCCAGTCTTTAAATTTAATTTCTCGTACATTGTTATCCCATAGGTTGGGTTGATTACTTTGGAAGCACTGTATTTATTAAGCTGTGGAGAGCCACCAAAGCCTTGAGATAATAGCAGTTTGCTAAAAGTTAAAAAAATAAAAATAAACCAAAGTTTTTTCATTTAATAAAAATAAGAAATAATTAAAAATATATTTATTGCAAAGTTACTAAAAGATAAGAAAAAAAACAATTGAGATAAAATGTGAAATACTAATTTAATAAATTATTTAACTTACATGAGAAAATTCTTTTTCAACCAAATAACGTTCTGCATCGAGTGCGCCCATGCAACCACTTCCTGCAGCTGTTACAGCTTGTCTGTAAACTTTGTCTTGCGCATCACCTGTTGCAAATATACCAGGTATATTGGTTTTGCTAGTACCAGGAACCGTTTGGATATAGCCAGTTTCATCCATCGTTAACCAGCCCTTAAATATCTCAGTATTAGGTTTGTGACCGATGGCAACAAAAAAGCCAGTAACATCTAATTTTCGTTCCTCTCCTTTATTATTAATAATTAATGCTCCATCAACACTTTTTTCTCCTAAAATTTCTTTTGTTTCTGAGTTATAAATTAGTTCAATATTAGCAGTATTTTCAACACGGTGCTGCATTGTTTTTGAAGCGCGCATTTCACCTTTTCGAACAATCATATATACTTTGCGACAAAGTTTGGCAAGGTAAGTAGCTTCTTCTGCAGCTGTATCACCAGCACCAACAATAGCCACATCCTGTCCTTTAAAAAAGAAACCATCACAAACGGCACATGCCGATACCCCAAAACCATTTAAGCGCTGTTCCGACTCAATTCCTAACCACTTTGCGGCTGCACCTGTTGCAATAATAACTGTATCAGCATGGATTGTAGTTTTTTCATCTATTATAACTTTATGGATAGGGCCTTTAAAATCAACCGATGTAACTAATCCCCAACGAATATCGGTGCCAAAACGTTCTGCCTGGGCTTTAAAATCTTCCATCATTTCCGGACCTTGTGTGCCTTTAGGGTAGCCAGGGTAGTTTTCTACTTCTGTGGTAATAGTCAATTGTCCACCGGGCTGCAAACCTTGGTACATTATTGGTTTCATATCCGCTCTGGCGGCATAAATGGCCGCTGCATAGCCGGCAGGACCACTTCCTATAATTAGACAAGAAATATGTTCAATGTTTTCGATTTTATCCGTCATGATTTTTTAGCTAATAAGAAAATTATTATTTAAGCAATATTTTTTTAATTGGAATATATTAATGGCCGTACATTTTTTAAAATTCCTTCAAAGGTAATTAAATAATTAATTTAATAATCGTAATAATATGATTAGTAAAAATGATGAATTTAATCGATAGTAACAAATTTTATTTTGAGCAACGAAAATATTTCAAATAAAAAAAAGTATAAAAAAACTAATTCAATAATTTTAATATATCTTGTAAGGTACCTTCATCGCTAGGACGAGTAGCATTTGCGTTTACCACATTCCCTTTTTTATCAATAAGAATATATCTTGGAATACTATTAATTTGATAATATTTGGCAACAACAGAATTCCATCCACCAGGGGACAGTGCATGCTCTCCATTTAATTTCAAATTATTAACAGCTTGTTTCCATATTTCTTCGGTATTATCAATAGAAATATAAAGAAAAATCACTTCTTTTTTTTGTTTATCGCTGAGTTGTTCGTGAAGCATTTTACTGTATGGAAATTGCTCCCTGCATGGGCCACACCAGCTAGCCCAAAAATCCACATAAATAACTTTACCTCTATAATCTGCTAAACTGAGTTCTTTTTTATTAAATCCTTGCATTGTAAATTCGGGTGATCCTATATCCAATTTCCCTTCTACTGTTTTAGGTAACTTTGTTTTCATCCATGCTCCCAATTTTTCATTTATAAAGCCTGTGTATTCGCCTGTTTTATCTTCTTTAACCATTTCCAAATAAATTCTTTTCACTGTTTCAGGATTTGTTTTGTCTCCGTTTTCCAATAGAAATTTAGTAAGATAATATAAGAAGGCTTGCTCTTTCAAAAAATCCCTCGCAATAACATATTTTTTTTCAGTGGAAATTGTATACTCTTTAAATTTTTTAAATTCGTTTAATTCGGAAGCAAAATAGGTGACAAAAAAAGTTAAAAAATTCCTATACGATTCGCAAATCATAGCTCCATTATCACTCACAGTTTTTTTATCTAATACATCCAGTATTATTGCTGGCAATGGGTTAACTGAAAGTATGGCCGTGCTTTTATTAGCATTTACAATAGGAAAAGAAAGAAGGAAGTTGAGATAATTATATTTGATTTTATTTTCGATATAGGTCTTGAAATCCGATGAAAATAATTTTGATCCAGAATAATTTTTGTAAAATTCTTTTTCATTTTTTCTATTATCAAATAGTGAAATTTCAAATAGATCTAGGCTAAGACTTTTCATTTTTTCCTCAATCAAATTGCTTGAAAAATCGTCTTTGAATTTCGTATCAAATATTTTTAAAAATTGGTTGTTGGCTTCAGCTTTACCATAAAAAACGATGGTTTCAGATAATTGTCCTGCAACGAATTTTAATTCTAAATTATCTTTTGGTTCAACATAAAGTTGTATTTGTTGACCCTGGTAACTAAAATCAATAACACGATTTCTATCTAATTGAAATTCAATGCTAAACTGATTTTGCTTTATAGGGATTTTATAAATTATTTGTTTTTTGGATAGAAAATATTTGTCTAAAGTTATAATAATAGAATCATTAGAAGCATTTTCTACTGTACCAAAAACAGTTGTATTTCCTTGTGCATAATTGAATTTAACCAGCAAGCAGGAGAGGATTAAAATTAAGAAAACTATACGCATAATAAATGTTTTGATCATGATACTTAGTTTAAGTCTGTTTTAAAAATATAAAAATTTGAATTAAAAATCTTAAAATGGCAATTCATTTAAATCAAAATGTTCTACTGAAATGAAAAGCATGTTTTGTTGTTATTAATATGACTTTATATAAGTTAATTTATTAAAATAATTTAATGCCTGTTTGGAGCGTCATTGCGATTCTTTTCAGTCGAAGCAATCTCAACTAATGATGGAAGTGAGATAGCTTCGTGCCTCGCAATGACAACCTGAATAATGCTTTTGTGTAAAAATGGGAATTTCATAATATTTTAACTTTTATAAAGCCTAAATTTAGTTTTTCCTTTAATCAAGAGCTGTAAAAGTAAAAATATTTTATAGCATCACAATATACGCTTTAATCCCAATATTTGATTTTTCAAGGGCAATTGTTTGTGTGGAATTTTCTGATGAATGAATTATGGCAACATTTTTTTGTTCAATTATAAGTTTTAAATCAGCCATGCCATTATAATGATGTAATAGTTATTAGCAATATTTAATTGAGTAATAGTTACGTAGAAAAATAATATTTTTTGAATGGTTCTCCACTATGCTAGTTTAAATTTTATTATTATTATTGTATAATAAAGTTGCAGATAAGTCAACAATCAAAAAAAATGGGGCAATAGCGAAGCTTATAAAATCTTGATTTAGATATATAAAAAAACGAAGAAGTTAAAACTAATATTATAGCTAAATTAATACACATTTTGTTATTTTTTTATATAGAATTAAATTTTTTTAAAACCGACATTAATTTTTAAATATGTTAAATAGAATAATTCATTATTCTTTGCAAAATAGGCTGTTGGTTATGGCAATAGCTGTTATTTTAATGGTTGGAGGAACATATACGGCAGTTCATTTACCAGTAGATGTATTGCCTGATTTGAATCGCCCTCGTGTTTCTGTTTTTCTTGAAGCTGCAGGCATGTCGCCTGATGAAGTAGAGGCATTGGTTGTTTATCCTGTTGAAACAGCTCTAAATGGAGCTACCGGGGTAGAATATGTTCGGTCTAACTCTTCTATTGGATTAGGATTAGTTTTCGTGGAGTTTGACTATTCTACAAATATATTGCAGGCAAGGCAGATAGTTTCTGAAAAACTACAGAGCATTCAAAGTTCCTTACCTCCCGGTATTACACCTGTTCTGGGGCCGATAAGTTCCGTTATGGGGCAAATTATGCTTATTGGGATTTCGGCTGACAGCACTTCCCCTGCAGAAATTCGCACAATTTCTGATTATACTATTCGGCAGCGCATACTTTCTATAAAAGGGGTTTCACAGGTAATACCAATTGGAGGGGAAGTATTGCAATATGAGGTGCTTGTTTCCTTGGCTAAATTAAATGCATCCGGCTTAACAATCAGAAACATTGAAGATGCATTGCAAAAGTCGAATTTAAATACCACCGGTAATTTTTTTAACTACCAGGGTACAGAAGTTTTAATAAGAAATTTAGGTAGATTAAAGAGCATAAAGGAAATTGAAAATATTGTTGTAGGGTATAAAAGTTCTCCTTCAGTAGGGGAGAAGGAAGGGTTTCCTATTCTGCTTTCCCATTTGGCGGATGTTAAATTGGGTGCAAAATATACAAGAGGGGATGCAAGTATAAATGGCAAGCCGGCCGTAATATTATCCGTCGAAAAGCAGCCTACAGCCTCTACGGTTGAATTAACAGTTCAAATAGAAAAAGCATTAGAAGAGTTAAAAAGTACGCTGCCCAAAGATGTAACAGTAAATCCTAATTTGTTTAAGCAATCGAATTTTATCCAATCCTCCATTGAAAACATTAAAGATGCGCTGTTGGACGGTTCAATTTTTGTTGTTATTATCCTCTTTTTATTTTTAATGAATTTCCGTACCACAATAATATCAATTATAGCTATTCCTCTTTCGCTTATTATTACAGCACTTGTTTTTAAATGGTTAGGAATAGGCATTAATACGATGACCCTAGGAGGCGTTGCAATTGCTATTGGAGAAATAGTAGATGATTCTATTGTTGATGTTGAAAATGTTTTTAGGCGATTGCGTGAAAATCGAATCGCTTCAAAACCACAAAATTCTATTGTTGTTATTTATAAAGCATCGTGCGAAGTAAGAAATTCCATTGTTTATGCCACCATTATCGTTGTGCTTGTTTTTGTTCCACTTTTTTCATTAAGCGGGATGGAGGGGAAAATATTTGCACCACTTGGAATTGCATACATTACATCTATCGTATCATCGTTAATAATTTCATTAACAGTTACTCCTGCATTGTGCTATTATTTGCTGCCAAATATGAAATTGATGGAGCAAAAAGAAACAGAAAGTGGCTTAGCCCGGTTCCTAAAAAAACAGGACACTAAATTACTTCATTGGGGATTAGCGCGGCCTAAAAGAATTATCACCGTTGTAATACTATTGTTTGCAATAGCTTGCTCGTTAATACCATTTTTCGGAACCGAATTTCTCCCTGCTTTCAACGAAGGCTCATTAACAATAAATTTTTCAGCACCCGCAGGAACATCACTAGTAGAATCAAACAGAATAGGAACGATAGCTGAAAAACAATTGTTGAAAGTGCCTGAAGTAGAATATGTATCGAGGAGGACAGGCCGAGCCGAATTAGATGAACATGCCGAACCCGTTAGTAATTCCGAAATTGATGTGGGCTTAGATTATTCAAAAAGCAATCGTACAAAAGAGCTTGTTTTAAATGATGTAAGAGATAAGCTGTCCTTTATTAAAAGTGCCAATGTAAATATAGGCCAGCCTATTTCTCATCGCTTGGATCATTTGCTTTCTGGAGTGCGCTCCCAAGTAGCAATTAAAATATTCGGTAGCGATTTGCTCGAACTGCGAAAATGTGCTGCACTAGTGAAGTCAGCTATTGAACCCATTCCAGGTGTTGTGGATTTACAAATAGAAAAACAAACCCAGGTTCCGCAGTTAATAATTCAAGTAAAGGAAGAAAGACTTAAATTTTATGGTATGAAACGAGGTGATGTGGTAAATGATTTACAAACATTATTTCAGGGAGAGGTTGTTTCTCAATTAATTGATGGAAGAAAAAGATTTGATATTGTATTGAAATTACCAGAAAATAATCGTAATCACATATCCATGATAGAGCAAGCTTTAATGGAAACCCCTTCAGGAAAAGTTATTCCAATAAAAGAAGTGGCAGATATTTATTTTGAAAATGGTCCCAATACTATTAATCATGAAAATACCCAGCGCAGAATAACGGTATCACTTAATATTGCCGGAAGGGATCTTGGATCCACTGTAAAAGAAATTCAGAATAAAATAAATGAAAATGTAATTAACAAATTACCTCAGGGATATTATATTGCATATGGAGGGCAGTTTGAAAGTCAGAAATCGGCATCAAATATGATATTAATATTAAGTATTTTTTCTTTCATTGGAATTTTCTTAGTCCTTTATACTAATTTTAAATCTGTGGCAATAGTTTTTCAAATTATGTTGAACATTCCTTTAGCGCTTATTGGCAGTGTTATTGCTGTGATGATAACAGGAGGTGTTTTTTCAGTAGCATCCTTAGTTGGGTTTATAACACTTACAGGAATAGCTTCACGAAATGGAATAATGATGATTTCGCATTATATACACCTTGTAGAACATGAAGGCGAAAAGTTTGATAAAAAAATGATTATTCGTGGCTCCTTAGAACGATTGGTTCCTGTATTGATGACTTCATTGGTGGCTGCATTAGCTTTAATACCACTTACAATGGATAAAAATGCACCAGGAAAAGAAATTTTATATCCTGTAGCAACGGTTATTCTTGGAGGTTTGTTAAGCTCTACACTTCTCGATATGATTGTTACCCCCGTTGTATTTCATATGTTTGGTGAAAAAGCGTTAAAGGTTTACATAGAGAAAAAAAACAATAAGAAGATAAATTTTTAATTATTGTATTGCCTTGTATCTATTGATAGAAGGGGTATTGCTGTTTTTATTATTTTTTTCGTAGTTTAGCATCCTAAAAAATATAAATCAATGAATTATTTAAGTTTCGAAAAACCAATTGCCGATCTTTTCGAGCAGTTAGAAAAAGTAAAACAAGCAGGTGAAAAAAGTCAGGTGGATGTATCAGCAACACTTCTCGAAATAGAGCTAAAAATTAAAGAAGCTAGAACCAAAATTTATGGAAGTCTTACACCATGGGAGCGTGTTCAAGTTTCACGTCACCCCGACAGGCCTTATACTTTGGCATATATTAATTTTGTGACGGATGGTACATTTATGGAATTGCATGGAGACCGAAATGTGAAAGATGATAAAGCAATGGTTGGAGGTTTTGGTAGTGTGAATGGTAAAACTGTTATGTTTATAGGACAACAGAAGGGGATAAATACTAAAATGCGCCAGATACGTAGGTTTGGCATGGCTAACCCTGAAGGGTACCGTAAAGCATTGCGCTTGATGAAATTAGCTGAAAAGTTCAACAAACCTATTGTTACATTTATAGATACACCAGGAGCTTATCCTGGATTAGAAGCTGAAGAAAGAGGGCAGGGGGAAGCCATCGCTCGTAATTTATTTGAAATGGCACAATTGAAAGTTCCTGTTATTTGCATCATTATAGGTGAAGGTGCTTCGGGAGGAGCATTAGGAATTGGGATTGGTGATAAAGTATTGATGCTCGAAAATACTTGGTATTCAGTTATTTCACCCGAATCGTGTTCCTCTATATTATGGCGCAATTGGAATAACAAAGAACGGGCAGCTGAAGCTTTGAAATTAACTCCTCAGGATATGTTGGAGAATAAAATGATTGATGGAATTATTGCCGAACCTTTAGGTGGTGCGCATACTAATCATGAAGAAATATTTCAAACAGTAAAAGACGAGATTTTAAAGCAGCTTGCTAAATTAGAAAAATTAAATTCCAAAAAACTTGTGGAACAACGCATAGAGAAGTTCTGTTCAATGGGTATGGTGGTGGATGAGGTTTCCAGTAATTAATATATATATAATGCAATTGGCTTGGGGTACTATTTAATTTGAATAAAATTATTTTAAATTTCACCCAAACATTTTCCCGGGATTTAGAATGCTATTAGGGTCGAATGCTTTTTTAATTCCTTTTTGCAGACTCAGGGCTTTTTCAGAAAAAACTATTCCCATATACTCTTGCTGAATTAATCCGATGCCATGTTCCCCGCTAATGGTGCCATTTAATTGTTTACACAAAAGAAATATTTCAGCGATAGCTTTTTTAATATATTGGCCATTCCACTGCTCGTCTGATAAATCACCTTTTATTATTCGAATGTGTAAATTACCATCGCCAGCATGTCCATAACAAACGGTTTTAATATTATAATTTTCGCCAATTTTTTTTATGCCTTTTACAAGTTTAGGAAGTTCGGCCCTAGGCACCACAGTATCCTGCTCTTTGCTTATGGCATTGGAGGTAACAGCCTCATTAATATTTCGGCGCAACTTCCAAAGCTCTTTTTTTTGAGCATCCGATTCAGCAAACAAAATGTCTGCAATATTATATTTACCCATTAGGGTGGCAATAGCTTCTATTTCATTTAATAATACCTCCATATTATTACCGTCCAATTCAATTAATAGATGTGCTTGAATGTCATTTTCTAATTTTACAATACTACTTTCTATATAACGCATCACCCAATCCAATGCGTCACGCTCCATCAATTCCATTGCCGATGGAATAAAACCTTCTCTAAATACCTGGCTAACTGCAGAGCATGCCTCATCTAAACTCCTAAAAGGAACCAGTATCAATAAATTATGTTTTGGATAAGGCAATAGTTTTACAAATATTTTAGTAACGATACCGAGTGTTCCTTCGCTACCTACCATTAATTGGGTTAAATTATATCCAGTAGCATTTTTTAGTGTATTTGCTCCTGTAAGTATTATTTCTCCTGTTGGAAGCACTACCTCCAAATTGAGGATATAATCTTTGGTTGTTCCATATTTTACACATTTTGGCCCTCCAGCACTTTCGGCAACATTACCACCTATAAAGCAACTGCCTTTACTAGCCGGATCGGGAGGATAAAACAAGCCAAGTTCAATAACTGCATTTTGAAAAACTTCATTAATAACACCAGGTTCAACGGTGGCTTGTAAATTAAGCTCATCTATTTCCAATATCTGATTAAATCTTTCCATCGAAATTATTATACCTCCATAAATGGGTAAAGCGCCACCACTTAAACCTGTGCCAGCACCCCGCGGTGTAACGGGTATCAATTCACTATTTGCAATTATTAATATATCTCCAATTTCTTTGGCTGTGCGCGGCTTAATAACTACCTCAGGCAAAAAAAGTAGTTTTTCTGTTTCGTCGTGGCCATATGCAGCAAGACTTTCAGAGTCGAAAAAAATATGAAGTTCTCCAACTATTTGTTTTAGCTTTTCTATTATTAATGGTGTTATTTTATTGTATGTCATTGAATTATTGTTGTAGTTTTTTGTAAAGACTTTATTTATAAAAAATTAAATATTAGGGGTATTTAAACAATTTGTTTTATAAGCTTAAGAGAAGTTTTCGAAATAAATTGCGCAAATTAAATGGTTCAAAAAGTGTGTTTTTTTCTTTTGTTGCGTAAAAAAAGAAACAAAAAATCAAGAACAAACGATTTCTCCCCACCTGCAAGCCTGCACCGCGCTTTTTCATTACTCACGCGGCTTTTCATAAGGATGTTTTTTGAAAAAAAATGAAATCATCTGTTTTTATTAATATATCTGTTTTGTCGAAATTATGTTGAAAGCTTTACTAAGCCATTAATTAATAATAAAGCTTTCAGCAGAATAAATGATTGTTTTATATTATTACAAATTTAATTTATAAATCCTAATATTATTAAAATTAGATTATTATTTTCATCCTTTTGTATATTGCAATTTTTTATTTTCTTTTGTTTTAATGTATTCATTTTAATAAAATCAAATAAGAGCTATGCTAATAAATGTAAATTTGTAAAAAAATACAAATGAAAAAATTTAAAAAATGTATTGGGTGTAATAAGGGAAATGTATGGGATGAGGAGCAGTTTATGCTTTATGGCGATTGGAAACAAAGGATTTCGAATGTGCTTTGTCCTAATTGTATAAAAAAAAATATTGATGGCGATGAATTGTTCGACTTGTACCAAAAAGTTTTAGAACAAATAACGGGGGAGCCAATATAATGCCATTGCTTGTTATAAATTAATCCAAAACTGTTGTTTTACCTTTCCCAAAGTTTGAAACTTTGGGAAAGGTTTATAAAGAAAAATAGGCGCAAATACAATTGTACTAATTTACTGTAAGCGGTTAATTTCCAGTAATCAATAAAAAGATCCCTCGGCTACCACTCGGGATGACTTCCAAATAATCTGATTTCTTATAGAGTAATTCCCCCCGAAGCGGAGGAATCTTGTTAGCTCATTGCAGAAAATAATACCATTGCTCGTTATAAATTAATTCAAACTGTTGTTTACCTTTTCCAAAGTTTGAAACTTTGGAAAAGGTTTATAAAGAAAAATAGGCGGAAATACAATTGGACTAATTTACTGTAAGCATTGGTATAATAGCAGTATTATAATCACTTTTTTATAGCAAGAACGCCCTGCTGTAAGGAAGGGCGTTCTTGTTATTTTACATTTCTCAATTATAAATATTTATTGGAGCAATATTTTTTTTACTTCTTTTTTTAATATACTTAAAGTACAAAAGTAGAACAATTAAAATAATTAAAAAGGAACATGCATAAAGTGGCAGATTAAAAGGTTGTTTTTTGTTTAAATAAAAATCGTTGCCATAATATAAGTATGCTGACCACATAGCTGGGGGATATTTTTTTTCTAAAAAAAACAGTTTAGTTTTATACAGGGCATCCGAAGCAGCCAAATCTTTAGCCATAAAATTATAAAACACCTCTAAAAATTCGGCATTTTCATGATCGTCCAATTGCCATATGCTACTTATAACAGCAATTGCATGCTGGTGTATAAATTGGTAAGGCAAGCTGTTAATTTTGTCGTAACGTTCTCGCTTACCTATATTGCTGCTGCAGGCATTCAATAAATAACTGCTTCCTTCCAAATTGTTTTTTAAAACATTGCTACTACTGATGGCCGCACTATCACTTAAAATTAAGAACTGCTCTATCGATTTGTTATTGGTTTTTGCATGCCCTATAAATTGGTTTAATTTATTTTTTTCAAAAAAGGGCGACAGATTGTCGCTATTTATCTTCGTGATATTAAAAATAACACAGAGCTTATCTATTAATTTATCACTCGAATGTAATTGCGAATAAAAATTGGAATTATACTGTGGCATCAACACATTTAGTTGTTTGTATGTTAACACATTGCCGAATGACTGCATTAAATTTGAAGCACTGGTAGTGTAGGTAAATTTATATTTTCGAATTAAGGCCGACTGAAAAACAGCATTTTTTGTGCACGAATCGGTTTGTAAAAAATCGAAGTTTAGCCCACTCCAACCCATATCGGGTAAAACTATCACATCGTTGATTTTATTTTTTTGAAGTACCCTATCAATTTTTGCAAAAAATAAATCATACAATTCAAACGCTTGTTTTTTAAAACTTTTAATCTCATTTTTTAATACATACGAATTAATATCATTGATTAAATAAACATTTTTTATCATTTTTATATATTTTTTTTTCGAACACTCTATTAGTAAAGTAGTATTAGGTAATGATACAATTGCTAATAAAATATCGGGGCCACTTGTTGAAAAATAGTTGATAGCTGCACAATTTTTTTTCCGACAAATTTTCGAAATACTGTCTAATTTTTTGGTGTTATTGGCTATGGTAAAATCACAATCAGCATTTTTTTCGGTTCTTTTATTTTTTATAAATTCGATTAATCCATAGCAGCGGGCAATGTATTGTTTGTTTTTTGTGGCTTTGTATAATTGAAAATAAATGAATATTAATTTTTGATATGGGTTAATGGAATATTCATCATTCATACTTTTGATGTTGTTTACTTTAATTGTTTCCAAATATTTTTCCCATACCGGTATGCTTTGAAATAGTATTTTTTCTGCTGCATAAATAAATTTTATACTGTCTGTTTTATCAAATAAATTAATATAAACGGCTGCTTGCCACGAACATATTTGCGAATATTCATAGTTAGCAGGGTGTTGTATTACATATTCAAGTGCATTTTTTGCTTTTTCTGCCCACCATATGCCTTCCCGATCTTGCCCTCTAAATCGTTCGGCCAACAACCATATTTTGTATATAGTGGCATGTAAAACACTTTTTTTAGTTGGGTAAATTTTGGTTGCTAATTTTTCGGCAATAGCTAAGTAGCTTATACATTTTTTATAGTTTGCTAATACTTTTTTGTCTTTCCATTTTTCTTCCGAAATATCTGATATTAAATCAGTTAAAAAAGTGGCATAACGGCGGTAATGAAAGGCCTTTAAAAATGTGTTATTGCTATATGCAATAGCCGAATCAATCAAATGCGCGTTCACATACTTTGAATTGCGTGCCGCGTTTCCTAAGTAACTATAATAACGTGACAGTTGGGTGCTGTCCTGTTTTTTTTTGCAAACTCCTTTAAAAACACCTATTGCTTTGGTGCAATAATAGTAAGTAGAATCACCCATAAAATACAAAATCGTATAGTGGGCAAGGCGTGCGTAATATAAAGCGCTATCTAACGATGTGTTTTTATTGGCACCAAAAAGAAGATGTAAATAGTTTAAGTTTTTTGTAAAGTCATTATTCGCTAAACTATATTCGGCCATAAAATCATAGGCATGGGCTAATTCTTTTTTAGTAACTGCTTCTTTTTTTTCGATGGTTTTTTTTGCCAATAATAAGGCACTATCTGTTTTACCTGCCCAATACAATTTAAGCGGTAAGCCTTGAGAAAATAAAATTGTGCTATGAAAAAATAAAATGATTAACAGCAGACCTGCACTATATTTAATCATAAAATAAATGGGTAAATAAAATCTCTTATTAATTTTTAACAGCTATTGTTGTAGGTGATTTTCGAAATCTTTTAAAATTAATTTTCTTTTAAGTTCCAATTCTAGCTCGGTAAAAGTGCAGTTGCTTAATAGCTTTAAGCCTTCGTATTGCTTGTTGTTAAATAAATAACACAAGGCTAAATAAAAATCCGATTTATTTTTATAAACCGATTGTGGTGCCAGCTCTTTTAAATAATAGCTAGCACTGTCCAGCTGATTTAATTTTATATAACAAATGCCCGCATAATACTGCGCTGTATCGTTTTTGCTAACTGTTAAAAATTTAGTAATGGCTGCCCGATAATTTTCACTTTTATAGTAACTCATGGCATTGGTTAGTTCAATATTTTTATTGTCTGCATCCATCCATACTTTAAATCCTGCATCTGCTACATAGTAGTTTGTTACGCTTGTTTTTTCTGAAACCATGTATTTTATAAAATAACCGCTTACTACTACCAACAAAATAATGGCAGCAATTTTATTATAGCGTGAAAATAAGGATGGTTTTTTATTAATTAAACTAAATGGTGGTGGATTTAAAAATTGTTTTAATAAATTAATGTCGTACTTGTTATTTTCTAAAAATAATTTTAATCCTACCAGTTCATCCTCTTCAAAATGGTTGTTTTTAATGTAGTTTAAAAAATAAGCAGCCTCCTTATTTGTTAATAAAGCATCTATTATTTGAGAGTAGGTATGTTTGTGGTTTTCTGTCATTACATAAAAATATGCCATAATTTTTTTACGCGTTGTTTGGCAATATGTAGCGTGTTACGCACCGTGTTATAACTTATATTTAGTTGCGTAGCAATTTCCTCGTTTTTATATCCTATTAAATGCAGTTGCAAAATTTCTTTTTCGCGATTGGGTAAATTGTTTAATAAATTACCTATCGCTTCCTGTTCAAAGCTAATAAAAACATCGTTTGTAACCTTTAGGTTGACTAAAGATACAATTTGTTTTTTTATTTCGTCGCGCAAACGTTTTGTTTTTAAGGCATCTAAACATTTGTTTTTTACAATAATTACCAAAAATGGATATAGCCCTTTATCAGGATGAAGAACAATTGTTTGGCGCTTATTTAAAGGCAAAGCCAATAATTTTTCGAAAACAACACCTACTACATCCCTGCTCTTTTCGGTATCCTGTAAGTATTTATAAGCTATTATTACAAGTAACTGATAATATCCCTGATATAAACCACCCAAGGCTTCATTATTCCCTTGCTGGTATTCTAAGATCAGTTGTTGCTCGTTTACAATAATTTTTTTTTGCATATGCTAATCAAAATTAGCTTTTTTTTATTTAAGTCGGCACAAAAAAAAGTTAATCCTTAAAAATTACGAGGGTCAAAATTATTTTTTTATTTATACCGGTACAAAATAAAAAGTTATTCGTTTTGTATATGACTGCTGTCTCAATTCAGTACGATAGCTTTTTTTTGCAACATGGATGTACGAAAAATTATAGTTATAAATAAATTAATTAAAGGCGAGCGAACAGGCACCCCTAAAGCAATGGCCAAAAAATTGGCTATTAGCGAACGTACTGCCCATGTTTATTTAAGTTTTATGCGCAAGCAATTAAATGCACCTATTAAATGGAATAAAACTAAATGCACCTATGCGTACGAACAGCATGGCGAACTAAAAATAGAATGGGTTAATAAATAAAAATATTTACTGCTGCTCCATTGCAGTGCAATGCTTTTAATTTGTATAATAATAAAAGTGGCGACCAGAACCCACTCAAAAAAACGGGGTTATACTGCTAAGCCATATGAGTAGTAAAAATTATAAATTTTTAAAAAATGAAAAATATATTTACAATTTTCGGAGCAATATTATTTGCTTCTCTTATTCTAACAAGTTGTGGCGGAAACTCTATTGCAAGTGATGCTAAAAAAGTTGCAGATCTTCAATGTAAACAACAGCAATTAATGCAAAAAGCATCATCTGGAGATATGTCTGTTATAGCGGAAGGCACAGAATTAGCTGCCGAAGTTGCTAGTTTGTCAAATGAAATGGAAGGGAAATACACTTCTGATTCAGACAGGGCAAAATTTGCTGAGGCATTATTAAAAGAAATGGGTAACTGTAAATAATCTTTAAAAGCGAGTGGAAGCTAAAACAACTATTATTTTAAACAATATAAAATTATGGCAAAACAATGTGGGAAATGCAGAAACTCAATAAACGACATTGCCCTTGAATGCTATTTTTGTGGCAATACAGACTTTGAATTTTCTTTTAAAAATAAGGTAATGCAAAAAGAAAATTTGTCAAATACTGCAAATAAAGTATCCAACCTATCCACTTACAGGGCATCTGTAACTGTAATAATTTTAGGCGTTTTCATGGTTTAGTAATTTTTTCACATTTAACAACCTTCCCCAAAATAAATAAATATTCCATTTATCTACAATAGCTAAATGTTTCTTTTTTATCAATTGTTCTGCAATTCCAATTTCTGTTTTGGTATTGGTGTTCAACCCAATATACCAGTCAGAAAGCGACCGGTAAAAATACATAAAGGGAGTTTTTTTTCATAAAAAGGGAGCAATAATTATCAAAACAGCTTCTTATTTGGTATTTTTGTGTAACTAATTTAGTAAATGAGATAATATGTTAATTAATTAAAAACCCATTCGTTATGCAACAATTACTTGTAAACATTAAAGATGATAGTAAACTAGATATTTTACTTAACTTTTTAAAAAGTCTTAATTATATTAGTGTTGAAAAAATTGACAAAGCAGCTGTTGCATTAACTGATGGGCAAAAAAATATTTTAGATGAGCGTAGGGCCACTGCAAAACCAGAAGATTTTATACCCTGGAATAAAGCTAAAAAACAATTAAAATCTAAAAGTAAATAAATATGCCTTTTGATGTTGTTATTGAAAAAAGGGCTTTAAAGGATGCTCAAAAGGCTATTGATTACTATGATGAGCAAGGTATTGGATTAGTTGGGGAATTTAATACTGCTCTTGATAAACACATTTCAACTATTGCTAATAATCCTTTTTATCAATTGCGTTACAAAGATTACAGAGCATTACCTATAAAAAAATTCCCCTATCTTATTTTATTTTACATTCAGGAAGAGTCTAATACCGTTTTTATTACCGCTGTTTTTCATACCAAACAAAACACGGATAAATTACCGGCATAAAAAAAAACCCTACCGTTTTAGTAATTGTTCTTTGTTTAAAACAATGTTTTTATAAACCCTCTCAAAACTAATCGATTTTAAACTACCCTGGGCAAAGAGTGCTAACCAATATTACCTGAATAAAGGTCGTAATTACTATAAATTATATCCCAATTTTTACCCCAAAAAAAGTTTCCCATTTTCAACCGTAAATTTTTTAAATTTTTTGACTTGCAAATATTTAGTATAAAACCCTCTTGCGTACTTTTTTTAGGATTCTCTTATATCTACTTCCTTTTTGAATAGTATTATTAAATGTAATTAGCAAGTTGTATTTATCTACTTACAGGGCGTCTTTAACTGTAATAATTTTATGCATTTTCATAGTTTAGTAATTTTTCTCATTTAATAGTCTTCCTAAAAATAAATAAAGATTCCATTTATCTACAATAGCTAAATATTTCGTTTTTATCAATTGTTCAGCAATTCCCATTTCTGTTTCGGTAAGGGGTTTTTGTCCTCGTACCTTTTTCCATTTGAGTATAAGCTCGTTTATAAAAATTAGTTTTTGCATACACGGGGCAAAATATTTTTTTTATTTATACCGGTACAAAATAAAAAGTTATTCGTTTTGTATATGACTGCTGTCTCAATTCAGTACGATAGCTTTTTTTTGCAACATGGATGTACGAA
>Ga0114966_10002049_pt1 | contig 18160 bp, 7 predicted proteins | sample M_130207_XF_Meta_FD_87029 | JGI IMG/M metagenome (GOLD analysis project Ga0114966, IMG submission 87029) | Freshwater microbial communities from Lake Montjoie, Canada to study carbon cycling - M_130207_XF_MetaG | ecosystem: Environmental > Aquatic > Freshwater > Lake | place: Lake Montjoie...
AAGAAATTTACACTATGATCACAAGATCTATTACAATGCGAGGAGACCAATATTTTGGCAAAGCATATTTACATCATTGACACTTGCGTTTTACTTCATGATCCCCTTGCTCTCTACAAATTTGGCGATAATGACATCTACGTTCCACTTGCTGTGATTGACGATTTAGATGACATTAAAACCAGAAAAGAAAGCGTAGGATGGAGCGCCAGAGAAGTTTTTAGAAACTTAGAAAACTATACCCTTACAGACCTTTTGAAAGGCGTGAAAATAAACGAACAAAATGGCAGATTGTTTGTATATAACACAGAGTCTCCTTTGCAAAAAAATGAAAGACCTAATATTGTAAAAGTACATTCTGATAATGCTATTATTGAATGTTGCTTAGCTCTTAAAGCTGCTAATCCAAGAAAGAAAGTAGCTATTATCACAAAAGACACTGGTTTGAGAATTCGTGCAATTACATGGGGATGCGTTGCAGAAAATTACAAAGCAGATCAACTTGAAGATAAAGAGTATACTGGCGTTAGATTTGTCCCTTGTGATTCTCAGGTAGACTGGAACACGCTTTGGGAAACAGCTGAAGTCACAATTGATATCTTGTCACAAGATCTTCAAGCAAAAATTAAAGATTTGAATCCGAATGAGTTTGTTATTTTCGAATATGGAGATAATAAGTGTCCTGCCTATCACAAGAATGGTGTTTTAAAAGTTCTCAAAGAAAAGTCAAATTCTAAAGAAGTTAAGGCTTACTCAGGCATTCAAGGAAAGAACTTAGAACAAAAATGCGCTCTTGAAATTCTCACAGATTTGACCATACCTTTAGTTACCCTCTCTGGTAAAGCTGGTACTGGTAAATCATTCTTAGCGTTAGCTGCAGCATTGCAAATGATCAATATGGCAATTTATGACAAAATTGTTGTTATGAAGCCTCTTATTCCTGTAGGCGGAAAAGATATTGGTGCATTGCCTGGTGATAAATTTGATAAAATTTCTGCTTGGCTTGGTCCAATCAAAGATAATATTGATCAAATTTTAGGCTCTAAGACATTATCAACCAATAATAGATTTGAAGAGATGTGCCGTGAAGGTATCATCGAAGTAGAAGCTATGGCTTTTATTCAAGGTAGATCTATTCCTCGGTCCATAATAATACTTGATGAAGCTGAAAATATCACAGCAAGAGAAGCAAGAATGGTAATTGAGCGCTGTGGTAAAGATTCCAAAGTTATTTTACTTGGTGATCTTTCCCAAGTAGAAAATCCATACTTAGATGCAAAATCTAACGGATTGGCTCATGCTATCTCTGGTGGAAAGAAAAATGCGCTTGTCGCTTCTGTCACCCTAACTAAGGTGGAAAGATCAGAACTGGCAGCTGTGGCAAGTGATATTTTCAATCGTCCTGAAGCTCGAAGAAAATAAAATTCAGATGGATTACAAATGTCTCACGCACTGATTTGGTCAGAAATAAGCACAACAGATTTACAAAGTGAAGTAAATAAAGAAATTCCTTTTGCTGGTATGGGAACGGCTACAGCTAACTCATGGAGCAAAAAAATCTACAAGCTTAAATGGCTTAATACCAGTGTTGCGGATGTTAAAATATGGCTGGATAATTCTTTTGCTGATATCTATACAGGAACAGAATATCCAGTCATTAAGTCATCTGATTCAATTTCTATCACAGAAGATTTAGGGTTTGAATTTAGAATCACTGCTTTAGACTCTTTTAATATAGAACAACTTCCCAATGCCTATGTTGCTACAAATCTAAATTTGTCATCTGAATCATTAGGCGGTACTCAAAGACTTGTAGCTCCGCAATATATTGATGGATATAAGATTTCGTCAGTAAACAACATTTTAGTAAAATCACAAACTACTAAAAGTGAAAATGGGTTATATAAAATATTAGCTCAGAAAACAGGAACAGGGTCTTCAGGGTTTTCATATCAATTGGCTGAGGATATTTACACTGCTGGCAAATTTGCATCTGTTGGCGCCTCTGAATATTTTTCATATCTTACAGGATATAGTCCATTTCAATTTGTTGGATCTGGAACTACTTCAGTCATATGGGTAAGCACTAAAAATATTTATCAGTTGAATGATGTTATTGCTGCTACTACTGAAAATCTTCAGACTTCTGGATCTGGATTATCTTCTCGAACAAACTACATTGACAATGCTGAGCTGTCACTGAATGACAGAGTTTTAGTCAAAGATCAAACAACTAAAGCCCAAAATGGAATTTATTATCTTTCCAGTTTGTATGCAACTAATAAAAATACAATAGTTGACTCAAGAACAAGTACAAACACAAAAGATAATTTTTGGGATACAGCGGTTTACAATATAACTAATCAAATACCTGTAAGTGTCCAAGTTATGACTGGAACTACTTATGGAGGAAAATATTACAGACATTACTTAACTTCTGACTTTGTAGCCATGGCAATTTTTGAAGAAGGTGGTGGATCTGGAGGAGTTATAATCCCAGACTCAACACCAGGTATTGCAACAACATTAGCATCAGACTGGGTTGATGCCACCCATTATTATGGAACATATGCCTCCAATTGGTATTATGAAGTTCCAAATGTAGGTTCACTTGGCTTTACATTTGATTTCGTGAGTAATGCTGGTACGTTTACAAGTGCACCTTCTCATTTAGTTACTGGGACGGGAATTACTACTCTTACAGTAGCCAATGAAAAGGTTTTAGTAAAACATCCAATAGATGCCTATAGTGGAGTTTATAATATCTTCAACGTAGGCCTTGGTTCTACGTCAGTTTGGAAAAGGGATACGAGTTTTGATTTAGCATCCGAAATAGTACCAACTATTGTAAGTGCAAAAAACAATATTAGTTCTATCGGTAGTTCATATTTTTATATGAATAGATCAACCACTTACAATCCCAACTTTATATTGAATTTTGATGGTATTTCAATCAGCCCAAGATTTACACATTATTATTACGAGCCTGTAGCAAATACTACAATTTCAGAAATATCTAATTTTAATAGTGTTAATTCATCTAAATTTGCTAATAGTGGTATTGCTATTTCTCAAAGAGTTTTGGTAGCTGGTCAAGCAACAACACAATCACAAAATGGTATTTACATAGTAGGCAGTAGTGCATTAGGTTCAACAAAAGGACTGACTTTTTATTCGCAATATCAAATTGTCAATGGCTCAATTGCAAATTCTGCTGGCACTGGTGGTACTTTTTTCCTCTATTCAAATCAAGATAATGTGTCAGCGGGGACAGCTGATGTAGAATTTGTAAATATTTCAAGTGCTTCAACTGTAACTGCAAATACTTCAACAGTAGTAGACAAATTTGACAGTATATATATTTCCCCAGATGATTTTTCTGTTGGAGTTAATACATCTGACAAAGTTCTTGTCAATACATCAAACAAAAAAGTAAATGGACTTTATGACGCAACACTCTCTGCACCTCAAAAAGCAATATTCAATTATTCAGATTCATTAGTTGCATGGTCTGCTGATATATTGAGAAATATAACATCAACTAACACTGATATATTTACAGTTTCACCTAATATGAAAAATGAAATCGGTGGAATTTTATATGCAAGAAATATTTCCGGTTATGGATCAACAGTATATGCCAATTCAATTTACGGAGATATTTATGTTCCTGAAATCAACTACCCAAGCAAAGAAAATCTAAATAGTTTTTTTGCTAACGATAACTTAAGTAGTGCTTTTTTACAAGAGTTAGATTTTAGTTGGTACAGACAAGAATATCAAAATTATAAAGTTAAAGCAGTATACAGCTCTGTTACCGTTGCTGGATTACCAATAAGTTCTGGCACAGCAATATCAACTAAAATATCAAACAACACCTTGATTTCTAATAATGAAGAAGTATTGTTTTATATTGGTACTGGTAATTCTTGCGCTTCTTCTTACAACGGAATTTATAGAGCTCAACTTACTGGAACTGGTGGAAGTGTATATTTTATCAAGCATACTGATTTTGATGTCACAACTGAATATTTATCTGGCACAAATAGAAAAATACTAAGTTCCCCGTACGAAAGACCAACAAAAGTTTCAGTAAATAGTGGATATATGATTGGAGGCTCCTCGTTCGGTAGTTCAATCATTTATATGCAAGGAATTTTAGGTTATGCAAATAATGTTTCAGCATTAGGCTCAACTGCAATAATTCCTAACGATGATAATCAATATGATTTAGGTCAAGAATATTTTGTCTCTGGATCAGATGTTGTTTTAAGCGTTGATTATGATAATTTATTCAACTTCCCATCACTCGCTCCTATACAACATTTTATTATAGGAGACTTGACAAATAAAGATACAGTTGATGGAGATATGCTTACAATAAACAGAGGTAGACAGTTATATACAATTTTAACTGATCCATCTGTTATTTACTACTATGAAATTGGCGATAGAGTAATTTACCAAGACAGTAATGAAGATTTGTGGAACAATGGTCTACCAAATCATGTAAATGGCATATACCAAATAGTTCATGTTAATACTAATACTTGGACGTATTATTTAAGAAAAATAAAACAAAGAGTTGCAAAAGGACATATAGATTATTTCAAAGACCTTATAATTGCTTCTGGTGATTCAATTTTTGATCCTTCAATTCATTTATTCAAAGCCGGAACATCAGACACATACTATTGGAACGAAAATAATTATCCAAGCTTAGATGTGTTTGTTTTAGATGCTGATGGTAATAAGACAAGTTTTTACAACCAAGTTGATTATGACATTTATCCTCAATTTGGATATATAGCTCCTTATTCAGGATTTGCTACATCTTCTACTGACACTTTGTATGTGTATCTGTATTCTGATTTTGACACCCCAAGATACAATGAACAATCGAAATCCTTGATGAATAGATTTTTCACTATTAAACAAGTATTAGACCAAAAGTATTTTATCAATTCTGGTACAGCAATAACTCAAAATATTTACACTGCCGATAAAACTTATTTCCAAGTTTCTACTGCTGCTGGGTCAGGAACAACCACTGAATCTAAATATAATACAGATAGAAATAATTGGTTCAAACTTTACAATGCATCTAAGTCATATAAGCTAAATGTTGATAAAATCGTTTCTGTTTCAGACAATAATGATTATTTCTTTACATCAAGACAATCAACTGATGGATATTACAAAAAAGTAGGCTCTGCTTTCACTGCATCATATCTTGAATCAAATATTTACATGCCTGGAACTGGTGAAACTTTAGGATTGTTTACAGGTTCTTTGTATTTAGAAAAAGCTATATCATCAGGCTCTGGATTTACAATTGATAAATGGTTTAATTCATTAAACTTACAATCTAATCAAAATATTTTAGTCATTTCTAATAATGAAGTTGGATTAGCTACAACTTTACAAACTTCTTACTATGATGATAAAGATGTTTTAATCAAGCATAATAAAGCTGGAAAAAGAGATCAAAAAATTTACAAATTTGCAAATCTTGGATATATACCAGTTACATTATCTTACAATGCAAGCTTTACAAATCCACTTTCTCCTATTAATGTAATTTATGGGTCTTCAAAATACTTCTTGCATTATGATCCAAATAACACATCAAGAAGCGATGGAAATAAAACTTGGTATGATTATGAAAGTGTCACTATATATTCTTGTAATGTAGCTACAGGGTCTTCTATTGTTGATTTTAGTGATTTTGGGGGATCTATCAATTCTTACAATGCCTCTGTAAATGATTTAATATTAGTAAAAAACCAAGCAAATAAAAAACAAAATGGTGTTTACTCAGTTTATAGCAATCCAGTTTACAAATTGTCAAGAAGTGGAGATTTCACAAGTGCTTCTGACTTAAGAGCATTGGGTAAAGTAATTTACGGCAACACCACTTATGAGTTAATATTGACATCTACTACACCGTATTCTATTGGATCTACAGGCGGAAACACTACCATTAACTGGATAAAATCTGGCTACGGACAAACCATAGACGTAAAGGCTGCAACTTTCAGTAATTACAGTGGGCTTGCTCTAACCTCAGCTTTTCCAGATGCAATAGATGGTACGACCCTTGCAGCAGATGACAAAATTTTATTACTTTCTCAGTCTACATCTAATGAAAAGTATGTTGGAAGATTTACCCAAAATATAGCTCCTATTTACACAAGAGTGGCACAAAATCTAACTACATCTGGTTTTGCAATCACTGCATGTAGTGTTGAGGATCTTAATACAAGTAAACAATATATTTTATATTTCAATCCAAGTAATAATTCATTGGGAAGTGACAACATTGACTGGTTTGAATCTAATAAAATTTCAGATTATCAATCAGCTTCAAGAATAATCGATTCAAATGTTTCATTGGTCAGTTCTTTTTCTGATTCTTCCATTACATTAGGCCAGTCATTCTTGCTTTTGGGCCAATCAAATAACAAGCAAAATGGAATTTATAAAGCTGATTCAAATATTTCTTATTATCTTTCAAGACATGAAAATTTAGATGAATCATCTGAAATTAATATCAATAAAAAGTGTTTTGTCTCATCAGGGTTAGCATCTACAGGATATTATGCACTGGTATATGATGAAACAGTAACACCAAGCATTGGGTCAACCGCATTGTACTGGGCAAGAGTAAATTTAAGTAATAAATTGACTGATTGTGATTGCGCTTCAACATCAAGCAACACTGATATGAATTTAACTAATCCTCCTGCTACAGTTGATGGAGTTGTATTAGAAAAAGGCAACAGAATTTTAGTTAAAAACCAAGATACAAATAAATATCAAAATGGCATATATACTGTAACAGGTTCAGGCGCAGAATACGCTTGGGCAAGAGCAGAAGATTTAAATGTAGATTCTGAAGTCAATCCACAGCTTTCAGTTTACGTAACGGGTGGAACGACAAATGAAGCTACAATTTGGAGAATTAAATTGGGCTTACCGAGAACAATTACATATTCTCAATTAAGTGAATATATAATTGGAACAGATTCAATACAATGGATTTCTGTTGACAAAGATGGTTTATATAATTCAAATCCTAATACATGGCAACTTTTGGGAACTGACAATGATAATTCTTTTTACTTAGGATCTGCAAAAGTAGACAAATATTCAACAGCAAGCAGTAATAGATTTGCTGTCGCTGTAAAAATACCTACAACTGATTCTTTAGCAAATAATAATATCACATCAAATGGAAAAGTCAGGAATATAAAGTTTAAAGTAGAATATAAAACAGTAGAAGATTAAAATAAAAGGAAACGCTTCTATTGTTGATAAATAAATATTAACGATTGTTTTTTAAGAGAGTATTCATATGCAAAATATTGAACAGCAACTACATACATTGCTTAGAGAAATTGACCCTAAAAATGCATTTAGTAAGGAAGAACAAAATAAGATCATTGCACATGCTGCATCGATGTTCAAAACAGCGCATAGAAATCTTAGAATTGCAAAAAAACTTGACGAAAAAACAATCCAAGCTCGAATGAATGATGTTATTCTTAAAGCAATGGCCAGCCTTAATGAATGGGACAATTACTCAGAAGATTATATTGATGTTAAGGGTTTAAGTTCTGGGCAAGCATTAAGAAAAGTTGCTGAAAATGCAAAGTCAAAATGGGGCATGCAAGAAGTTTTAAATCCAGATGTATTAAGCTATTTGGATTTTGATCCTGAAAAAGACGAACCAGACTCTGAACAAAAAATTGAAAATGGCCAGCAAACTTCCGAAGCGCTCATAACTCCTGGTGCAGGAAAACATAGATCTGACTTTATTTCAGCCCCTATCAGATAATGAAAACTTCAATATTAAGAATTGCACAAGCTGATCCAGCTGCTGCTGCTGTTGCTCCAGCGCCTGATCCAATGGCAGGAGCAGCTCCTCCTATGGACATGGGTATGGGAGCAATGCCTCCTATGCCTGGGATGCCAGCTCCTGCTGGTGGAGCTACGGGACAAACTGACAATACTACAGCTCAAGGTGTGCCTTATCCCCTTGAAAATCTTGGTATGATTCTTAAAGATGCCGAATTACAGAAAAAACTTTCTGAAATTCTTTCATCATCATCAAATGTTGGGACAACTTCTGAAGAAGAAATTGCTAATGTCATATTCCAAATGTACGGTGGTAATAAACTAAGCGGAATTGATTCTTGGAAAAAGGGCGAAAGAGCTCCTGACAAACAAGTTGATGATAAAGAAATAGAAGCTACCAGAAAAACAAGATGGAAAAGATTACCAGCTGGTAAAACTCTTGATACCTTAGAAATTCCAGTTACACTTGATAATATAATGCAAGCAGTGAAAGCAATTTCTTTTGGAATATCAAAAGCAAAATCAAAAGAAGCTCCTGCAGGCGGCGGAGGAGCTATGGCAAGCCAGGATTACAAAAACATGGTCAGAATTTCCACTTTACTGGATGAATTAGGGTTTTATCGATTATCTGATCGCGTCATGTAATAAAGTTGCTAATAAAGGCAAATTTGGGTATAATGCTGTGGTATACAAATCACAGCATTTTTTTATGCCTTAAGGAAAGCAAATGGCAAATCAATACAACGAAGACTCCATTCAAATTTTGGAAAGCCAAGAAGCAGTACGTACCCGTCCTGCAATGTATATTGGTGATACTGGTAAAAAGGGACTTCACCACCTTGTTTGGGAAATTTTAGACAACTCTGTTGATGAACATATGGCTGGTCATTGTTCAAAAATAGATGTCATTATCTCAAAAGACAATCGTTCTGTAACCATTATTGACAATGGACGTGGTATTCCTGTAGCAGTAAAGCAAGAAGATCCAAAGAAACGAAGTACACTTGAGATTGTTTTAACAGAACTTCATGCTGGTGGTAAATTTGGCGATGATGGCTCTGGGTACGAGGCCTCTGGTGGTCTTCACGGTGTAGGAGCTTCGTGCGTTAACTTTCTTTCCTTAAGACTTGATGTTGAAGTTTGTCGTGAAAAGAAAAAGTATCTCCTAAGTTTCGACAGAGGCATTCCTGTATCTGAAGTAACCGAAGTTGGAACTTCATCTTCAACAAGTACTAAAATGACTTTTACACCTGATCATAATATTTTTGGTCAGTTTGCAGTGGAAGATGCTTTTCGTGAAGTTCTAATTGACGAATTTGATGTTGATGAAAAGTTTGCTGAGTGTTCTGGAAAATGGCGTAAAGTCCTTATCGCTGGTCCTGTTGATATTAATGTTTTCATTAAATGTTTTGGACTTATGAATTACGATGAAGATGTTTATACAAAAGCTTATAATTCTTGGTTTAATAATTCTTGGAAAAATATCCAATTTGACGAAGCTATATTAATTAGAAGGTTAAGAGAAACTGCTTATTTAAATGGCGGTTTACAAATTTGCTATAAAAATGAACATACTGGAACCAAAGAAGAATTTTTCTTTGAAGGAGGTATAGCAGATTATGTTTCTTTTCTTGCTAAATCAAGATCAAACGTATATCCAACTAAACCATTCTTCTTTGACAATAAATCTGGCAAAGTAAATGTACAGGTTGCTTTTCAATACAGCGATGATGATGATGAATCAATTTACGCTTATGCTAATAATATTTACACAGCTGATGGTGGTACTCATCTCAGTGGTTTCAAAACTTGTATTACGAGAGTTGTAAATCAATTTGCTCGTAGTTCCAGTGTACTTAAGGAAAAGGATGTCAATCTAACAGGAGAAGATATTCGTGAAGGCATTGTTGCTATTGTTTCTGTTAGGTTACCTCAGCCTCAATTTGAAGGCCAGACAAAAGGTAAACTTGGCTCTCAAGAAGTTGAAGGTGTGGTTAACAGATTATTTTCTGAAGCTCTCACCGAATTCTTTGAAAAAAACCCTATTATAGTTAAATCTATAGCTGAAAGAGCGCTTAGAGCAGCTAAAGCAAGAGCTGCAGCAAAAAGGGCTTCAGAAAACATCAAACGCCAGGGATTTTTAGGTAGATCTGGGTCTTTGCCTGGAAAACTTTCTGACTGTAATTCTGAAGACTCTATGTCTACAGAACTTTACATTGTAGAAGGAGACTCTGCTGCTGGTTCATGTAAAGGCGGTAGAGATCCTGAGTATCAAGCTGTAATGCCTATTCGTGGAAAAATCATCAATCCTGAAAAGAATGATTATGCTAAATTGATGCAAAATGAAGAGGTAATTTCCATTATTTCAGCTGTAGGTACTGGGATTCGTGATGATTTCAATCTTAAGGATTTAAGATATGGCAAAATTGTCATCATGACTGACGCTGATGATGACGGTGCTCACATTGCTACATTGCTCATGACATTCTTCTATAGATTTATGAGACCACTTATCACTGAAGGTCATCTTTACATTGCTAAGCCACCACTTTACCGTGTGAATTACAAGAACGAGAAAAACTATATTCACACAGAAGCTGAACTCGAGGGATATAGAAAGAAGTATGGTGATAAAATAGAAGTTACAAGATTCAAAGGTCTTGGTGAAATGGATGCTGATGAACTTGGTACAACAACCATGGAAATTGGTAAAAGACAAATTATCAAGGTAACTGTTGATGATGTTGAAGAAGCATCAAGAATTTTGAATGTATTGATGGGTAGTGAAGTAGCTCCACGCAAAGAGCATATTATTCAGAAGTCCGTAAAGAGATTGGTAGAAAATCATGTCTAAGAAGTCAAAAATCGAAGAAGTTAATCCTCTTGAAGTTAAGCAAGATCATGTCATTGAAAAAGAGTTTATTGAGCTCATTGATGACAGATTTACCAACTATGCTTTTGCGGTCATGGAAGATCGTGCATTACCTGATGCAAGGGATGGCCTAAAGCCATCCCAACGAAGAACTTTAGTTGCTATGAATGATTTGAATTTAAGATCTTCAGGCAAAACTAAAAAGTGTGCAAAAATTTGTGGCGATGTTTCTGGAAATTACCATCCACACGGAGAGGCTGTAGTTTACCCAACTCTTGTACGTATGGCTCAAGATTGGTCGCTACGATATCCTTTAATTTCTCCACAAGGAAATTTTGGCTCTCCGGCTCCTGAAGACAAACCAGCTGCTATGCGCTATACAGAAGCTAAGTTTTCTGTTTTCGGTGATCAGATGATATCCGAGCTTTCAAATCAAGTTGTAAATTACATTTCAAACTACAACGATGAATTGATGGAGCCGACTGTACTACCTTCGTTAATTCCAAATCTGATCGTCAATGGCTGTTCAGGAATCGCAGTTGGATGGGCTACATCAATGGCTCCACACAACTTACGTGAAATTGCAAAACTGATTGATGCCTATATCAAGAATCCTGATATCACAATTGATGAGATTATGGAAATTGTTCCAGGCCCTGATTTTCCAATGCCATGTAAAATTCTTGGAAACACGGGTGTAAAAAATTATTTCACTACTGGGCGAGGATCAATTCAACTTGAAGGCTATCACACTATCGAATCTGAACGTAATGGTCTGCAATATATTCGGGTAACAGCTTTACCTTACGGCGGGTCTGCTGAAGGCTTTTGTCGAGAAATTAAGGAATTAGTTGAGTCCAAAAAGATTGAAGGAATAACGAACCTTAAGAACCTCACTAATAAAAAGGGCATGGATGTAAGAATTTGGATTCACAAAACAGCCAATACCAATGTTGTTCTTAACTTAATTATCAAACACACATGCCTTAGGACAAACTTTTCTGTAAATTCGACTGTTCTTATGAACGACAAGAAAGTTGTTGAGAATGTTCCTCTTATCAAGTTAGTTGAAACATTTGTAAATCACAGAAAAGATGTCTTAACAAGAAAATTCAATGCAGAACTGGACAAAAATAATAGAAGACTCCATATACTTGATGGGCTCATTGGCATTACCTCTAAAATTGATGAGGTTATTAAACTCATCCGTCAAGCTGATGATAGGAATGTGGCACAGCAAGAACTCATCACAAAAGGATTTGTGACAAGTGTAGAACAAGCTGATGCTGTTCTTAAGATTACATTAGGAAATCTTACAAAGCTTGATGTGAATTCTATGGCTGATGAATTTTCCAAGCTTACAAATAGAAATGAATGGCTTGTTGATCAACTTTCATCTGAAAAAAAGATGCTTAGATTGATTTCAAAAGAACAACTTGATATTGCTGAAAAGCTTGGTGATGATCGTCGAAGTGAAATTGTCCCTTCAATGGATGATTTCAATTATGAAGATTTAATCACAGAAGAGCAGATTGTAGTTTCATTGACAAAAGATGGATATATCAAGAGAGTGCCTTTAGATACATTCAAAGCTCAAGGTCGCGGTGGCAAGGGCGTAATTGCAGTTAAGGGTCGTGAAGAAGACGAAGCTGCGGATATTTATGTTGGGTCCACGCATGATCTTTTCTTATTCTTCACAAATCGAGGAAATTTGTTAAAAAAGAAGGGGTACGAGATACCTCTTTCTTCAAGGACAAATAAAGGAATTCACACTGCAAATCTTCTTGCTTTAGCTCCTGAGGAAGTAGTTGCTTCAACTATAACTATGAAGTCTTTGGATATAGATGGTTATTTTGTAATGGCAACAAAAAATGGTCTTATCAAAAGAAGTGAGATAAGAGAATATGACACAAGCTTAAGGAAAAGAGGCCTTAAGGCATTAACTTTAAATGAAGCAGATTCATTAGTACATGCTTCAGCTACAAATGGTGAGAAGGATATAGCCTTAATTACTTCAAATGGATACGCATTAAGATATTCAGAAGAAATTGTAAGATCGATTGGACGTGCTGGTCAAGGCGTTAGATCAATGAATTTGCAAGAAAGTGACTCAATTGTTTCAATGCTTATACTTGATAAAAATGAAAGCTCTGAAATTTTAGTCATTACTGAAAATGGTTTTGGCAAGAAAACAGATGCCAATGAATATAAATCATTATCAGGCAGATATGCAAAAGGAAGCAAGACAATTAACTCAGAAAAGAAAAATCGTAATGGAAATATTGTTTGTGCAGCGGTAGTTACTGAGGGCAAGGAATTTCTTGTTCTTACTCAGAAAGGAAAAATGGTCAGAATGTCTGTTGAAGATTTTCGATCTAAAGGAAAAACTACTGTTGGCAATAAAATTGTCGGTTTAGATGCTGGAGACAAAGTTCAAACTTTGGTTGTAGTAGACAAGACTCCAAAGGAAGAAATAATCTAAACCAAGAAAATTATTAATAGTAAGTTAGTTTTAATTAAAGGAGTATCGATCATGCCATTTGGAAACTTTTTATATCCCTGGGCAAGAAATAAATTTTTGACTGGTAACCTCGCTTGGCTTTCCACGTCAAAATACAAGGTAATGTTTTTAAACGCAGGAGTAGGAACAAACTACACATGGTCTGGTAGTGGTATAAGTGGATATGCTTGGAACCCTGTATCTGGTTTAGATCCAGCTGCTCCGCAAGCAGGTGCTGGTTATGCTATTACATGGCTAAGTCAAATACCCACAGGCCACAGATCTATTACTGCTTTATACGGTGGAATTGCTGGCGTTGCAAACTCATTAGGAATTACTGCAGATTCAACTTTTGGAAATGGTGTTGCAAACGCATCTGCTGCTTCAACAACTCAATATGCTGTTGCCTCTGGTGCAGCTATTTCTGCATTCGTTATTTACAGAGATTCATCAGTTATTGAATGGAATAATGCTGCTGCATCTAACTATTCTCCTTATGAAACATCAATGGACCTTATTGCTTTCTTTGATTCTGCTATTGGAATGCCAGTTCAAGGAAACGGTGGCGACATCACTATTGTTTGGGACACAAGCGCAAACAAAATCTTCAAATTATAAGGTAATAAAAAATGAATCTTTTAACAGTATCAAGAGAAGAAATTTTGAAAAATATGCACGATAAACAAGCAGTAGTAGAATTAGCTCTTAAAGAAAGAGATGAAGCTATTGCACTTTTAGCAGAAAAAGATAGATTAGATTCTCTAAATGCACAATTTGGAAATATCACAGAAGAAGATATTAAGCAAATTAGAGAAGCTCAAATTCTTTCAGCACAATCTATTGTCAGTGAAGAATCAGTCAAACTCAACTAAAACCTATAAAAACCCATAAAGCCTAATAATAAGCAATTATTATTAGGCTTTTTTATTGCTTATCCAGAAAATAATATTATATATTTCCGTGATGGTCAAGGCATCCAGTATGAGATTTTCTTTAAACAAAAAAACCCAATCTAAAATTCGTTCAAGACAATGCAGTCTGTCACATAGATTGGGCTTTTGTTTAAGTGTTTCTAAGTGTAGTGGTATGGTGATCTAAGATGCCAAGTATAACATCAAATCTGACAACTTTTACAAATAAAGTTGCCAATACGATGACCAACACGGTCAATTCTACTGAATGGTATTGGGATAATCCGAGTTTTGCACAAACAGATAATAATTCTTATAGCTTTTTCAAATGGCACGGAATTATTGGACCTGCAAATCCTCAGCCTATTAATGGTGTTGGTCAGTCAGATATTTTAGATGCAAGACAATTAGATACACTTGTACCTGCTGGTGCAACTATTAATGGTATACAAGTAACATTAAGAGTTTATAATTCACTCAGTACATCTTATGATGTAAACGATAGAGTAAGATTGTTAAAAGGTGGAAATACAATTGTCCATCCTTCTCCAGAGGCCACTACAACATGGCCATCATCAGAACAAGCTTTTAATTATGGAGGACCTACAGATTTATGGGGAACGACTTGGTCTGTTTCTGATATTAATGGCGCAGGATTTGGAGTATCACTTCAAGTCGTTATTACTATTTCTCCTATAGCTGAAGCTATCACCGATCCTTCTGTAAGTAATGTAGATCAGGTTTATGTTACTGTTTACTACACTGATGGAACATCTGCTTCTGATATCAATTACCCTTACGGCATAAAGTCAAATGAATTTGTTTCTTCTTTACATAGAATTGTAAGAAACATCAAAGAATATTCAGTCACTACTTTAGAAAGACTTGGACTTAATACCCTTACAAAAGGTGCTGCTCAAATTAGGCCTTATGGACAAATTTCAGCTCAAAACTTAGGACAAGCAAGATTAGCAAGTAGCGTAAAGCCTTATTCGGTAAAATCTAATGAAGTTTTGGGTCGTAACTCATTACAAAGAAATATAAAATCTTATTCTACAAATTCATCAGAATCTTTATCTCAAAATAAGTTTGTTTCAAGCATCAAACCTTTTGGCATTTTATCTGCAGAAACAATTAGCCAGTCAAAACTAATACAAAATATTAAACCTTATGCAATAAAATCTAATGAAGTTCTTGGAAATCAAAGTTTAAAACAAAACATTTCACCGTTTTCTGTTAAATCTATTGAAGTTTTAGGGTTTGATAAACTTGTTACAAATATAAATCCTTACCCAATAAGAAGTGTTGAAAATCTGGGTAGAAATTCATTATTATCTTCTGCGAATATAACTTCAATCTCAATTAAGACAAATGAAATTATATCTTACGGTACCAGACTTTCGTCAGGTGCAATAATTAATCATATTAGTATTAAGACTGAAAAGTTAGGTCAAAATACTTTATTTCCTACAAACCAAATAAGAAAGATTGGAATTGCTTCAGATCAAATTATTGGAATTACAAGACTATCTGCTTCATATAGTATTATTCCGAAATCAATTAATTCTTTGGAGAATGTAGGATTTAATAGATTTAGTTACAGATTTTACGATACTTTAGATTACGTAGACATATTTACTTTTGGGAATAAAGAATCTTTCTTATGGGAACAAGCAAATAGTATTTTTGCTGGTGGTAAAACCTTAAGAAGATCAACTGCATTCCCTAATACAGCTGGTGTGCAAACAATTGCACTGCCGATGTTATATGATAGAGGGCCAGATTTCTATTGGTCTGGTTATCTACAAATACTAAGTGGAAATGGCATAGCTGGTATGGCATTTGGAATTCAATCTTCAAATGTCAACAATGGATACTTTGCAGTAATAAATGCTGCTAACACTTCTGTAAACCCATCTTTTTCAATCAGGAAAATAGTGGGAGGCACAACAACCACAATTGCTTCTTACAACTTGACTGGATTGATAACTCTAAATAGTTTGTTAAGAATAACTGTGACATGGTCAAGTGCTGGTTTAATTACTGCAAGGCTATATAATCAAGGGGCTGGATCTTTAGTTACTGCTGCTGTATTATCTGTCACTGACACAGCGTATACAACAGGCTATATTGGAATAACAGCATTTAGTGATGCAGCTTTTGATCACTTAAGTAACATTCAAGCTCAATTTTCTGACCCTGTTTACAACATTACATCCTTAGAAAAATTAGGCTTAGCAACTCTCACAACTGCATCTGCATCTATAAGACATTATTCTGTTGCCTCAATAGAAAAAACAAACAATCTTGTTAGGATATTAGGTCAATATAACATTATAAGCAGAAGCATACAAAGTCTTGAAATATTAGGAAACAACACAAGACTTTCTTCTGGATCTGTAAATATAAATCCATACAGCATCAATACTGTTGAAAGATTAGCTCCACAGCAAAACAGATTATATTCTCAAGGTAGTCAAATAATTCATTTGTCACTTGTTTCTACTGAAAAATTAGGCATAAGCAATTTTACACCTGGTGGGCTATCATTAAGACCTTATGGCATATTGACAAATGAGCAATTAGGTTATAACAGAGTAAATTTCAATTACAATCTGATACCTAATTCTGTGTTAAGTTTAGAAAGAATTAGTTTCAACACTTTATCAACAATTAAGTCAATTAACCCAAGAGCCATAGTTAGCATTGAAAAATTAGGACAAAGTACTTTATCTTTACCAATTTATTCAATTAGGCCATATTCTTTATTAAGTGCACAAAATATTACTGCAAATATAAGACTAAGTTCGTCTAAGAATATTTTACCTTATTCAATTACAAGCATAGAAAATATTGGGCAAGCCAGGTTTGCAACTGTCAAGTCAATTTTGGCATACTCAATAAATTCAATTGAAAAATTAGGCCACCTTTCGTCATTAACAGTATCAACAAATATATTACCATATAGTGTAAAATCAACAGAAAGTTTAAGTTACAACAGGCTAACATCTGTTAAGCAGATAGCGCCTTACTCTATTATTGCTTTAGAAAAAATAGGATTTGATTTACTATCGACGGTAGCTTATATCAGACCTTACTCCTTAAGATCAACAGAAATACTGGGAAATAGATCTACATTAGGTGCAATTAGAAATATTAATCCTTATGCTATTATTTCTAACGAAAAAATAAGTCTTAATACCCTAACTTCAATAAAATCTATATTACCATACTCAATAGTAACCTTAGAAAAATTAAGCCAAAACACACTTACTGCAAGTAAAAATATTAATCCATATAGTGTAAATAGTATTGAAATGATTGGATTGAATATACTTTCTAAAGGAAGTGTATTTATAACTCCTAAACCTATATTATCAATAGATAGATTAGGCCTTGATACTCTTACCAACATAGCTTATATTAGACCTTTCAGTACCAAATCTATTGAAAAATTAACATCTCTTATCAGTTTCACATTTGGTCCAGTAAGTATCAATCCTTATTCAATAAAACAAATTGAAATATTTGGAAGAACAACACTATCAGGTCAGACTGCATATATTTTACCTTATTCACTTAAATCCTTAGAATCTGGATCAAGTTTAAGTAGATTTACAACTACTAAAAACATTAATCCTTATTCAATTAAATCTATTGAACTTTTAGGCAGAGAAACAGTTAATTTTAATTATAATATCAGGCCGTATGGTTTTTATAGTTTAGAAAAATTAGGCATTCAAACATTAAGTAAAAATGCTTACAATATTATCCCTTATTCATTGTTGTCAGCGGAAATTTTGGGCCAACATAGATTATCAACAGCAAAAAACATATTACCTTATAGCATCAAAACTATTGAGCTTTTAGGCAGAGAAAACCTTACATCATCTGTTAGAATAAATCATATATCATTATTGTCGATTGAAAAATTGACAAGTTTAGTAAGATTATCTCCACAATCACCTGGTATTCTTCCTTATTCAATTATAACTATTGAAAAATTAGGATTAAATA
>Ga0114966_10002051_pt1 | contig 18158 bp, 12 predicted proteins | sample M_130207_XF_Meta_FD_87029 | JGI IMG/M metagenome (GOLD analysis project Ga0114966, IMG submission 87029) | Freshwater microbial communities from Lake Montjoie, Canada to study carbon cycling - M_130207_XF_MetaG | ecosystem: Environmental > Aquatic > Freshwater > Lake | place: Lake Montjoie...
CTTATGGTCACAATCCATTATCTATATAAAGTCCCATATTTTGACACCATATATGGTCACGTTTATACAATATACGACTATATTATATGTGAGCATACAGTCACAAGCATATCGAGCAAAACTCGGCATTTTTAGCCGCATAATTGACTCTTATTATGATCTAAAATACTTTAAATTATAATAACATTATTTACTTGTTGCCTTGTTCTTGTATTCATCTGTCTCTTTATATTTATCATAACCTCTTGCTTCATTCCTTTTAGATATAATCTTGTATTTAACTAACAAAGATACTACTTGATATATTTCCACTTTATTCATATTTGCGATCATTATTATATCATTATTTGTATCATTATAGTCTTCTAGTATTTTCTTATTTTGCTCTTCGGTAAAAGATACCACTACACTTTTTGATTTTGTAGTTACCTTCTTTTTCTCAAGTTTTACTTCGGTATCAACTAACAAAATATCAAGCAATTCCGTATCCAATTTTTCAACTTTTGAATTCCATTTTATTCCTTTTATTTCAAAGGCACTATGCGTATTCTTATTTTTCAAAATAATATTTGACATCGACACTTTTGTTTTTATATATTGTTTAAATTTGTCTGGTGTTATTTCTAATTCGTTTAATAATGATTTATTATCATGTTTGAAATTTATCCACAAATCTGTCGATACTAACCTAACATCTTCATTTGTTAGTATAATATTTAAATCCCACCAAGAATCAAACACTGAATAATTTGATGCCACTATTTGTTCTGTTTCTTCTTCCAGTATTTCTTTTAATTGATCATCTACTACTTGTAATAGATTTCTTGTGGTATTTAATGTTGTATTTATTTCACGCATAGTTTTTCTAATATTTTTGACTTTGGTCATAAATCTAATTTGTTTATCTTTTAAATTTGTTAGTTCAATGTCTTCAGATGATCCTTTTTCTACTAATTTATATAATTCTTTACAAGTATACCATACTATTCTTAATAGCTTTCTTGGATCTTCATTTTGTGACAAATTATTTATGTATACAATACATTGTTTCGTATTTATCCAGTCATACATTACTGGTGCTTTGTCAAATTTATCAATTGTTGTATTTAAAGATACTAACCAAGCAAATGTTAAATGTTCATTTTTAATTAAATCCTCCCTTATTTTTTCTCTTTGTGTTATAGGAACCTTTGTTTTACAATCATAAAGTTTAGCATCAACTAACACATCGAATTCTTCAAATCGCATATGAAAATCACCTGAACCTCCTTGAGCATGTTTATCAATTAAATCATATCCCTTGAAATCCATAAATGTTTCATCCGCATGGACTCTAAAACCATTTTCTCCTGATGAACCTTTTTGTGCTGTGCTTTGATGTGTTAGTTTAATTAACGATTCTTTAATTTGATCATTTATTTCTTGAAGTTTATCTATTCTTTTTTCCTTAGCATCTATCAACAATTCATATTTTTCCTTTTCCTTTTTGATAGCTTCATTTATCGCATCCTTATTTTCTAACTCATAAGTCTTTAATTGACATGTTTGTGTATCTAATTGTTTTTTATATCGATCTAATTGAATATCCATTTTATACAATTGTTCTTCATATTTGTTAGATGTTTTTTCATCCATTTTTCTCGCTGTTTCCTTTTCAACTAACAAATTTGTTTCCAGTTTTTTTATTTCTCCAATTGATTCTTCTTTAACTTTATTATAAATCATCGATTCAGTCAATTCTAGCATAGATTGTTCCGCATCCAGAACACATTTGTAACCAATATTGATCGCCAATAATACTTTTTCCGCCGAAATTGTTAAAAACCCTTCCGGCAAATTCTCATTATGTAGTATATTTATTGTCACCGATTTATACATATTTAAATATATAGTTTTATATTTAAATATGTTTCATACTATTATTTAAAGACTATCTAACAAAAAAACTGCGTAGAGCATCGCTGGAGCCAATTTGCTGCCTAATAAACCTCCAATTATATTATTTAATTTCTTTAAATCGCAAATTAAATAATATTTGAAACCTACTTAAAGAACAACCGCCTTCTCTATCCCCACTTTCTTCGCCACATTCGAGATAATTTTCTCGTAATTCTTCAGTTGTTCTTCATTTGTTAGTCCTGACATTGCGTTACTAACAATATTTAAATAGATATCATTCTTTGTCGAATCGGGATCACGGCAATCCGGATACTTCTTTTGCCACTCACTAATCTGTCGAATGTTATCATGTGCCACCTGTTTAATCGCCTTTGTTAGCACCGGTTTTGTGTCATTCTCTTTTATCCATTGATCATCATTTTTCACATAGAACACCTCGCGTTTCACGTCGCTACAATGTATTGGTCGCATTGTTTGATCCAAATCACCTAGATTCTTGTTTATAATATTGGAAATACCCTCGGCGTAACCTAGCAGCCCAGTTTTCTCCAAATCATCTAGATCCATCTTGATAGAACTAACAAATTCATTAATATTCAGCGCATTTTTACACTCTTCGTTCAAAAAGAATTGTAGATTGAAAGTCTTATTGTTGTTGTTAATATTGTTGTTATTCTGAGAATTTGTATTGTTAGTTCCCATTTTCATTATCAGTTCGCTATTTTGCTTCAACAACATGATGATTAGTTCTTTTTCAGTTGGCTCGGAGTCATCGGATGTAACTTTTTTACCCGAACATGTTTTTTTGTGTAATGAAAGCGATGATTGATGTTTATACACCTTACCACACTTACAGTCATATTCTGGCGCACCTGTGGATGTAATATTTTTAGGATTTAATAATTTACAATGTTTTATCGTAACAATATGTCTATTCCAATCCCCCTTTTTACAGCATTTAAAGTCACATAATTGGCATGTAAATTTTGGAAGTAATTCAGATGTAAAATTTATAGTATCCATTTATAAAATACTAAAATATAATACTTCTAAATACTTTACGAGTTTTTTAGGATTTTTGTCAAATTTTGTCGATGTATTTGTCGATATGGACATTTTTGTCGTAACAAATGCGCCAGATAGTTACTCAAAATTGACATCATATTTGATAACAAAATATTTTGAAGATTATTATGGATGTAAAATATGTAAATAAAGTTAGGATTTCGTTGTAAAACTTTCTCACCGCGAACCCGACTTACAAAATTATCGAAAAAAGTATCGTAACAAATATTTTTACTCAAAAATAAAAATCAGAGCATTATGCTCAGACCCTGTTTTTTTTTCACTGTTTTCCAAATCTTCTTTTGGGTTTTCGATTTTGGACATTTATTTTTGTCCAAAATCAAAAACCAAAAATCCCCTTTAAGTATGTATAGTTCAGAAGTTCAGAATTCTCTTTAAGCCCCCTTTAATATATATTATTTAAACAACTTAAAGAAACAATCGATTCGAATTATCATAATATGTTTACAAATTTTTGTTTATATGTTAGTTTATATTATGAAATACTTAGGAGGAAAACAACGTCTAGGGAAACATTTAGGACCAGTTTTTAAAGATTTACGAAATAAAATATTACAAATCAAAGAGTTTAAAAATTTAAATGGCTATCTAGAACCATTTTGCGGATCATGTGGCGTATTAAAAAATATAACTGATACATTTGATAATATCGAGGCAAATGATTATCACCCTGATTTAATACAAATGTGGAAAGAAGTAAAATCGGGAACATTTGTTTATCCAACCAGCATATCAGAGGAGGAATATTTTCAAGCAAAGGCATCCCCATCACCAAGCGCTCATAAATCATTTGTAGGATTTGGAATGAGTTTTGGTGGACGGTTTTTTGGCGCATATGCTCATAAATATATTAATGCCAAAAAAGAAGATTTCTGCGAAGAAATGGTTCGAAGTCTTAAACATACTGCGCCATTAATTCAAAATGTTACCTTTACAAATAAAAGTTATCTTGAGTTAACACCAATAAACAAATTCATATATTGCGATCCGCCTTACGCATATACTAAATTTCCTATTAAATATCGCAGAGATACAAAACATTATGATACATTTGACACTCCTTTATTCTGGGAAACGATTCGGAATTGGAGTAAAACCAATTTTGTAATGGTAAGTGAAATTGTAGCACCAGATGATTTTATAGAAATTTGGAATATGGAACGACACCGTAGCGCATGTAATAGTTTAAAGACCGGTAAAAAAAATGTAGCAGCTGATGCGGATTTCAAAAAATCCGAGAAATTATTCGTTCATTCAAGTATATACGCCAAATTACTTGAAAACAATTTACAACTTATTTAAATAAGATACTAACAATTAGAAGAAAAAAAGATGGTATATGATATCATATACCATCTTTTTCCTACAAACAAATATTACAATGATACAATATTATAGCATAATTGCTTACCTTTAGTTTAATCTGTTAGATTTCAAAGAATCCAGTCGCTGCCTATTTTTTCTTTAAATCCACTATTTTTTGTTTTGATTTTTCAATCATTTTTTTTAGAATATTTGCTTCTTTTATCACTTCCTTGTCCTTTATTTCAGCAGAGTCATATTCTGCTTTTTTGGAATTATATTCCATCTTCAGCCTTTTATACAGGGCCTTTTCATTTAATAGTTCTTTCTCTTTACCATCGTCGTCTTCCTGTATTTCCTCAAATATTATGAGAATCCTCTTTCTAGGTTTTCTTACAGTTCGCTCTTTTCTTGCCTTTTTGAAAACAGAATCCACTTGAATAAGCGTCTTCTTTTCAATCTTTTCAGAGGCAAAAGGGCAGCACATCTTGTCAGCCGGTTTAGCGTTGGAAAGGTCTAATGGCTTACTGCCAAATACGAGCAATTCAGTTTCACCATCGCTCAAAATCTCTTCTTCATCGCCAAGGTTTGCGGTAGCCCGCATCGAATCTTGTATAGACTTACAATAAGGAGACACTGGATTACACCTGGCCAAGTGGTATATTATTGAAGATTTATTCAACTGCTTGTTACAGTGATTACACTCGGCAATTTCGCCGTCAATCATAGTAATCATGCTGTCTATATCCATATGCTTTCTAGCATAATGCGAACATAAAGCAGAACCAGACTTTCCAGTGTATTTACACCCTGGCGCCACACAACTGTCTCTGATATTGAAATGATTGTTCTGGATGTGCTGATCTCGAATGGAAACGCTGTTGAATCTCTTTTCACAAGTAGGGCACTCGAATGGCTTCACAATGCGTCCAGCTTCTGTCGCATGAAGACGGCTAATATGCTCTGAAATGGTCGATTGATTCTTGGAAGTCTTCTCGCAGTAGTTACACGTATATTCGCCTAATTCATTTACAATATATTTATGATGCGTACCTTGTAATTTTTTACGATCGCCTATTTTTACAACAGGGTTAGCGTTAGCGCGATTAGCGGAGTTTGCGTTAGCAATATCAGTCATTTTTTAAAAAGTGTTTAAGTTTGTAAATATACTATAAACTTCTAACATTTTAAGTATTTCAATTTTTTGTATTTTAAAAGTATTTTTTTAAATCACTAAAAATTTATTTTCTCTATAGGGTTCTTTAAGCCCCTTTTAATATATATTATAAAACAACTTAAAGAAACAAATCAATGTTATTTTTAGTGTCTTAAATTTTGCGAGCAAATTACAAAAAATTGAAATACTTTAAAATCATATTGTAAAAGGTATTATTCACGTTATAAAAAGCAACTTAAGTTATTAAAATGTCAGTCAAAAGCATTATGTTTGAAATCGATGGATTGATTAAGAATGCCGTTAGGTCGTGCGCTTCTATATACGGGTTTTCTGTAGAAGAAGCGTTAGCCAAGATCGACTCCAACGGCAATCTTATTAAGGCAGTTAAGACGCCTCTTGAAAAGAAAGTCTTAGTAGAACAAAAAAAAGTAGAAAAAGAAGAAAAACAGAGATCCATTGAAGCAGAGAAAGCGGAAAGACTGAGACTCAAAGAAGAAAAAGAAGCAGAAAAGATTCAGAAAGAAGCCTTAGCGGAACAAAAAAAGGCTGAAAAGCTGAGAGTCAAAGAAGCTGAAAAAGCCGAAAGATCCTCTATGAAAGAAGAGGAGAATTTGTCAAAGGCCGCTGAAAAGTTGGCTTTGAAAGCTTCATTGAAACAACAAAAAGAAGCCTCAGTGAAACAAAAAAAGGCTTCAAAAAAATCGGAGAAAAAGATTGTTGTCATCGATGAAATTTGCGACATAGTCCCTACTGTGCCGCAATCGAAGTCAGAAGACGATGACTGCTTCATCCTTTTCCAAAATGTTCCGCTAATGAATGAAATCAATTCCATTCGCGATGTTAAAAAAATTAAAAATCACAAAAAGCTTTCAGCAGGAGTCAAGCTAGCCAGACAGATCCTGGATATTTAAGGTAAGAGAATGAATAACTAACAACTAATTTGTATATTATAGGGATAAATAAATGATCTTGGACAAAGGACTTGGACTAAAAAAGGTAAGAATATTTAATATTATTTATGATTTGTTTACTAATAAAATTTGGGGGCAACCCCTTTTTTTATTTTTCGATCAAACAACGAAAAATAAAAATCTATAATATAATAAAAAAAATTAAATTTCGAAATACTTTTACATATCTACATGTCTATCATTTTAGTTATTTGTGGCTGGTCATATGTTGTATCTGTTGTATCATCTTCCAATAATGCTGTTATTGTATATTTGTCATTTGATACTCCTGTTACTGTTCCATTTCTACCTGTTTCTTTTACTATTATACTATCACCAATCTCATATTCTGTTTCAATTATCAACCAATTAATATTAATATTTTGTGAAATATAACCTCTTATTTTTTCTTTAGTAGTGAATGTATTTGTATTTTCATTATATGTTCCTATATTTAAAAGATTTCCTCTATACAAGTGTAATTTAATACTTGGGGAACTATCTTCTAATGATATATCTATAGCATCATATGTTTCTTGTAAATAATTATCTGATAAAATATGTATAATTTGTTGTGTAATTATATCATAATAGTATACTTTTGTATCATATACCGCACTAGGTATTTGTATAGCTATTTCGAGATTTGAGTTAGTTTCGCCAGGCGCTAAAATATATTTATCCTTTGAAATTATTTTTGATATTACAATAGGTTCAGGAACTATTATTGGTATTTTATATTTTTTTATCATTTTATAAATGTAATATTCAGTAAACATATATGTTGGAAACTTATTTTTGTGATTACTTTCTAAAAAATTTATATAAATAGCCACATTACTGTCTGAAATATAATATTCTACAATATTGTCCAAAAAATTATCAATATTTATACTTGACTTCATTCGTTCTATTCTTTCAATATTTTGTGAATATGTTTTTAAATCATTATCATTTCCCAAGGTTAAGTGAAAGTAGTTTAATACAGTAGATGATGCCGAATATACTACAATAGCATTTGGATTCCATTGATGATAAGAACATAATAATTCAAATTTATTTTCAAATATTGTAGTATTTAATGATTTAGTACTTATATATTTATATACATTAACATATTTATCTGTCCAATCACCATTTGTCACTATAAAATATTTACTTAACAAATTCACAAAATAATTAGAATCAAAAGTAGTTACATTTTTATTTATAACTGTCATAAAAATATTTCCGCATTGCGATAGTATATTATAAATATTTAAAACTTGTGGACTTATTGATTGTTCTTTATCTACTAAATATGACAAACGATAACCTATATCACTGAAATTAGCTATATTTACAAAAGCTGCTGTAAATTTATAATTTGTTTTATATGTATCTTGCGAAAAAGCATCTCCTAATAATGTATAATTATCATAATATTTTGGATCATCTAAATATGAAAATAAAGAATTTGGATTTTCCGTATTAAATATTATCAATGGTTTTTTTAAACTATCTATATATTTTGCGCTGCTTATGTTATTAAAAGTTAAATAATATTTTGCTAATTCTGGTAAAACACCGTTTTCTAATTTTATTGATACAATTTCTGTATTAAATTGATTACTTGGTGAATCAATTAATTCTAGAAGATTATCTAAATAACCATCTGGGTAAATACCAGGTTCATATATATAAACTATAATTGAAAACGGGTTAATATTAGGTTCTGAGTTTGATAAAGGAAATGATATGTTATCATTACCAATCTCACTAATATATTTATAAAAATTGTTTAATACCTTATCAGTAAAATATCTTAACATATCTAAATCGTGCACGCTTGTTCTTATTAAATTTATTGGAGTATTAATTAAAAAATCATCTGAGGCAACTGTTGAAAATGTATTAAAAATAATCACATCATTATGTAATTTTATCCAATTAAAAGCAGTATATGTATCAGATGAATTATTAGTTGATATAAACATTCTATATCCCTTATCATAATAATATTGAAATAATTCAGATAAGTTATTAATTTGGGTATTTTCGATTTTAGTTCCTTTACAAGGTCCATTATACATATCAATGCCATCAATAACAGAATTGCTATTAATTATCAATTTTATAAAATCTACTGAATTTTTGCTAGAAAAAGAATCCATAATTACAATTATTCTTTTTAATATTTCTTTAGGCAAAACTTTTATTTTTTGATTTATTCTTACATTTTTTCCTTCATTTCTTTTTACATAATTATTAATACGAGCGCTCATACGTCCACTATTAGCATATTTTGGCATATAAATATATGTATATATATTTTTTATTTTTTATCATTTATTGATTTATTGATTTTATTTGATTTAAATTAGGAAAAAAATGAAGCGTATTATTATTATTTTTTTTATAATTAATTGGTATTATTGGTATTATTGGTATTATTGGTATTATTGGTATTATTGGTATTATTGGTTTATTAATTTTTTGAATAGTAGAACAATTCGAGCAAGGGGGTTTTTTATAATTTAAAAAATTATTCATATATATTATTTTATCTTTTTATATTTTATCTTTTTATATATAATGCCTCCTATAGTATCTATATTGGATAAGAATCTTAATATGGATACACAAAATATAAATATAAATCCATCAGCAAATGTTGATGATGCTTTAATTATTTTAAAAACAAATTTTTTTAGATTAAAACACAGCATATCAATTGCTAAAAAATATTTGTTAAATAACGCGCCTGACCTTGCGGATAATGTTGGTGGTATTGGGGAAACATTAGGAACTCTTGCTGCGTATCATGTAGGTATACTAAGCCCTAGTAATGATGCACTCAAAACATTCAAATTTAAATTTAATAATAATACTAATATTAATCTTAGCTTTAATATACCTTCATTTAATATACATGATTTACCGCCTGGTATAGATCTTGTAGACTATATTCCTAGTGTTCAAAATAACTGTGATTTTGTTGATGGTGATATAATTATTTTTCCTGGGATACCATGTGCTATTCCTCAAATTGCTATGTGTAAAAAAACACTGACTAAAAAAATATGTGGGAAAAGAATTAATTTAGGAACTGTCCAATATCCTTGTGGATACAAACAAAAAACAATTGGCAGTATTGTTCTTAACAAAAATGATAATACATCTGAATACTTATATTCATTTCCTGGTTTTAATTTTAATTGCCAAGGTAATATGGTGATTAGTGGTGAAATGACTATTGAAATGACTAGCGGATTACCAGTTGATTTGTTTACTAAAATACTTAAAGAAAAAGATATCTCAACTTATAATTTAATCACAAATAATAATACAAAACCTATAACGGATGTTTCATTAGCATTGAAAACAATTTTTAATTCAATCCCTAATTTTCAATGGTTTTTAAATTTTGCTAAATATGCGATTACTTATAATTCTAGTGGTCTTAATATTTTAAATATATGCATTACATCTATTAAAATTAATTCGACATGTTCTCTTAAATATTTAGGTGCATCTTATGGTTCTGACTCAATTTTTAATATTAATAATCTTTCTTATAGTGAAAATAATTATGAATTGCTGCAAAATGGAAGATACATTTCCGCAAGTATAAGCACAAATGCTGATTTAAGTTTTTCAATTGGTTTGGGTAGTTATAGAATTGGACAGCTTTATAAAGATAGTACAGAAGCTAATAATTTTCTGGGATTAATTATTAAAATGATTAATTCTGAAAAAACAAATTTGTCATCTGGTATGCGTTTAACCGAGCTTAATGCGGCCTATAATTTTTTAAATAACAAGTTAAATTCTGATAATTTAAGTAAGACTCCTTTTAGGGTGCCTAATTTTATTAATATGCTAAAAAATGTTAAAACTAAAGTAGATTTATCTTTATCATTTACTTTAGGTGTTACGGAGCCACCTTTACTTTGTTTAAATAGTACTATATGTTTTACATTTGCTCAAATTATTGAATTTATTAAAAAATATTTAAGTGACTTTATTGTTGATGTTTTATTATCATCTGAAGACGCAGAAATGTATTTAATAAATATTCAATTAGACGCAATAGAATTTATTATAAAACCAAACAAACTACCTAAATCTATTACATCACAAGTTAATATTTTAAATAAAAAATTCGACTACGTAAGAAACATATTTAAAGGTTATATAACAATAGGTGTTATGGAAAGCACTTCTTTTTTACAAAAAATGATTCCTAATAAAAACACTACATATACATATACTGTTCCATATCCTATACTTTAAATTTATTCAATTTTTATAAACATAACTAATTTAGATTTGTAGGAATTAAAAGGAACTTGGATAAAAAGGCAAAAGTAAGAATATTATTATTACTTGTTTTTTATTTTTTGTCATTCAACTTAAAATAAAAGTCCATATTTTTCTTTAAGTCCTTTTTAATATATATTAATTTCGAACTTAAAGAAACTTCCCGATGCGCTTTCTGGTAATACGCCTTCTCCTAAGTCTTCGATCCTTCTTTTGTGATTTACTAGCTCGAGTCTTTTTCCGTTTCATTGATTTTTTTGAGCCATTTTTACGCCTTCTAGATCTTTTGCGTCTTGAACCGCCTAACGTCGCTGACGAAAAATTATTCACTATAAATTGACGTTTTATTTCTTCTATTGGGAGTGGAGATGGAATAGTTCCCGTAATTAATTGAGAAATGATTGGTAATGCTACAGCATTATCAAAATGAAATATGGAACCTGTTCCAGTAAATAAATTGTTAATTGCTTCTCTTTTTTTTTCTGCTGTCTTTATTTCTGTTGGAAATATAGTGTCCATTGATTTTGGTTGTCTTGAAATTTGTTCATATATAGTAAATAATGTTACGCTTTCAACTAGAAGCGCATATAAATCTTTATAACCTGGATTACTCCGTATTAATGATGATACTTCGTGATTTATTTCTTGAGCCTGGTCTATCGTCATTAATATTTTATTATTAGCATTAAACTGATCAAATTCTTCCCGAACTGGCAATGTATCGGCATTATTTGATACATAATGAGTATAAATATCACCACTTTTCTCCACCACATGATTGCATGCTACATTACTTATAACTACTAATTTAAACCCAAGATAAAACAAATATTCTATTATATTATTTGAAGTTATTCCTTTTAAATTACTGAAGGCAGGAAGAGTTTGTATTTTTTCTTGTAAACCATGAATAAGACGTGGGTCAATCGGAGGTGGATCCTTTTTTACAGATGAACCCTTTTTTACAGATAAAACAGGAGAAAATATAACTTTACCATTTACCAAAGATTTTGCGCGTTCGATTTCTTCAGTATTTTCAGGAGTTATTTTCTTGGTAAAAACTTTAGAATTTATATCAACCTCAACGTTCCAGTCAGTAAGCGTTGTTGTTGAATCAGATATAGCAAGGGTATTTATAAGTAGAGGATTAGGATCATTACTTGTAATACTATATATTTGTAAATATTTTTGCGTATTCTCTGGAATGAGCATATCAAATAATGTATGAATAGCATCGCGTAATTCCATCATAGCAAGTTTCAATTCATCTGAAACTTGAATTATGTCATTTGCTGTATATTTTTTATTACGCGCGGGATCTAAAATGACTTTTAATTCCAAAACAAGCTCAAGCATTGTATTTTTTGCTAATCTTATCATTTCTTGCAAATTAGGTAATATAGCTTTTGCGTAATTAAGAACAGCCTTTTTTTGAATTATATTTATTTTATCTTCAAATTCTTCTGGACTAGATGATGTATTCTGTAAACCTGATAGTTTTGTTAAACTTATCTCATTCAAAATTTCTTCAGAAGTTGTTAGGTGTTTATTTATAGCATTTTCTATTTTTTTATTTGCGTCTGCTAATTTTTCAATATTATCTAAGTCTTGGGTTCTTGTCTGTTTTTTAAGCTCTTGATCAATATTAAAAATGGACATTTCTTCAATAGTAGTATTTGCGGGTATTTCTTCTATTATTTGTTTATTAGCCTTTTTCTTTTCAGATATTACTTCTTTCAGTGTTTGTATAGAAGCCCTATCAGCCATCCCAACAAATAAAATGTATATAACTCTTACAACATCAGTAACATCTCTTTTTAAACTATTTAAGTCTACTGTATCTAACATCAAACTATTATCTAGTTTTCTTGTTGCTAATAATGCCGAATGAGAGTTAATAGCAACTGACGCAGCTGTAACTTCACGCATAACATCGCTCGGTTTCTTAACAGTAAATCCCCGTGTTAGCGGTTCTTGTTCTGATTCTGTTTTACGCTTAGTTTTAACTGAAAACGCTTCTCCATTTCCAAAATCATCTACTTCTTCTTCAGAATCAAAATCACTTGCTTCATCTCCAGAATGATCACCAAGTTCCATAATATTATTTACTAATATATGCGAATACTTTATTATTTCATCCAACTAATAAAGTATATATCAACTCTAAACAATCATTGTCTTTTCTATTACCACCTCCTTCGCCACATTCGAGATAATCTTCTCATAGTTCTTCATCTGTTCTTCGCTAGTTCCCCCTGACATCGCATTACTAACAATGTTCAAATATACGTCATTCTTTGTCGAATCCGGATCACAGCAATCCGGATACTTCTTTCGCCACTCGCTTATTTGTCTAATATTATCATGCGCAACCTGTTTAATCGCCTTTGTTAGCACCGGTTTCGAATCATTCTCTTTAATCCATTGATCATCGTTTTTCACATAAAACACCTCGCGCTTCACATCGCTACAGTGGATTGGCCTCATTGTTTGATCCAGATCGCTCAGATTCTTGTTTATAATATTGGAAATACCCTCCGCATAACCTAGAAGCCCAGTTTTCTCTAAATCATCCAAATCCATTTTGATAGAACTAACAAATTCGCTAATATTCAGCGCATTCTTACACTCCTCGTTCAAGAAGAACTGTAGATTGAAGGTTTTGTTGCCGATATTATTATTTGAATTTGTATTCGTGTTGTTATTGTTAGTAGTGGTGGTTGTTCCCAGTTTGAGTATTAACTCACTATTTTGCTTTAACAACATCATTATCAGTTCTTTTTCGCTTGGGTCCGAGTTATCAGAGGTTACTTTTTTACTAGAACATGTTTTTGAGTGTTTCCATAAACTAGAATGATGTTTATAATATTTGTTACAAACAGAACAATGATATTTAGATTGAACCACATTATCTTCTACTTGATCACAAATAATGGTAGTATTTTGTAGTCCTTTTGTAGCCTCGATATGTTTCAGTGTGGAAAAATGTCTATCCAATTGACTTTGTCTACATGTAGTATAGTCACAAATTTTACAACTTAATATCTTTGGAACTTTTGGAACTGGCTTTATTTCCATTTGTAGTATAAATAGACAACAGAAAAAGTTCCTAAATATTGTCGGCAAAAAGGGCGTTGCTCGACGTAGTCTAATGTAGTCCGAAGTTCCTATGGTAACAAAATCTCAGCAGATAATTGTTGTTGTAAGAGCATTTTACAATAACAATAATTTTCGCATAAAATATTCGAACTTTTTGAGGAGGAAACGGAACCAGTTCAGACTACAGCAAAATGGCGAGGAAAATCGGTCCAAAAAAAGTATCGTAACAAATTTTTTCGAGTAAAAATAAATTTCAGAGCATTATGCTCAGACCCCATTTTTCATATATGATTTCTGGAATCTTCTTTTGGAACTTTCATTTTGGACATTTATTTTTGTCCAAAATCAAAAACCAAAAATCCCCTTTAAGTATGTATAGTTCAGAAGTTCAGAATTCTATATAATTTTCTCTTTAAGTTCAAAATTAATATATATTATTTTTGCTAGTTTTATTTTTATATAGGTCCATCATTATTTTATTTTGTTCTCTAACAAATTCTTGCAATGATTTGCTAAATTTGAGTGTCGATAAAACTTCTTTTCTTAATAAATTATCTTCTTCTTCTTTATTTATTTTAACTGATTTATTTAACGCTGGTTTGCTGGATAAAGGTTCTACACTATTTAGAGTCGCTCCTAATGAAATAAAATATTCTTGTTCTTTCTGCCTTGCTTCCAATTGATTCTTACAATTATAAAAATTCACAATTGACATTTCCCAATTACACCAATTACCATGCTGTCTTATTGTTTTGTATAATTTTAAATTGTAACACGGTGATTTAATATTATAACATGATTGTTTATGACACTGTTTTCTTTGAACAAAATTAGTTGTGTGACCTACATAAAGATCTGTTATTAACGGATCCTTACATGCTATTTTGTAAATGATAGTGTTAGAATAATCTATTTCAACTTTCGGCATAAATTACCATATAATTTATTTTTATATCAAAATAAATTATAATATATTTAAACCTCTTTAAGTCCTTTTTAATATATATTAATTTTCAACTTAGAGAAAGTTACCATTATCGATTATTACATTTTTATCTAAAATCGAGTTTCATTTATGCGATTCTTGTTAATATATAAAACGAAGCCCCTGGAAATCTTGAAACTGTAAAACCTGTAAAGACCGCAAAATAAATAAACCAATAACCAGTCGTAGTATTTGTAATAATACAAGGAACTGTGCAGTTGCCAGCTATCGGACCAGCAAAAGCAGTTCTAGTAAACGATCCACAAACTAAATTATCAAATGAACCTTGACCTGTAACAGTAGTTGATGAAGTGCTTAAAGCCACGTTCATTTGACTTAAATTTCCGGCAGCAGCATTTACACTGCAAACAGCTGATAATGTAACCATCCAAACACCAACTGCCGGAAAATTAAATGCTGCTGAAGTCAATGTAGAATATGTACCACTTGCGACACTAAGAGTTGTCCCGGTTCCAGCAACTTTTCCCGTCGTATATCCAATCATGTTATTACTGTATGTAATAGAAGATGTTGGGCCAATAATACCAGCATTAGTTTTTAATTTAACAGTCGTTGTTAGGTCTGGATTAGTATAACTAATTCCAGTTAATCCTTCAGAACCTCCAGTAGGTCCTTGAGGACCCTGAGGGCCTTGAGCTCCAGAACCAGTAGGTCCTTGAGCTCCAGAACCAGTAGCACCTTGAGGACCAGTAGCACCAGTAGCACCAGTAGCACCAGTAGCACCAGTAGCACCTCGAATACCAAAACCAGTAGCACCTTGAGGACCACTGTTGCTAGGATATCTAGTATACGTAATGTTACTTGCGTAAATAATATCATTAATACCAGCAGTATTATTATTCCAAAACAATGTCGAATCATCATAGGAAAGTGTAAATACATTCATGAAACTAGTTGTATTTACTATAATACCTGTTATTGCTTGAAAATTATCATAATTTTGGAGTATATTGTTAAAAGTGCTGTATAAAATACTTCCTAATGTAGTAACTACAAATAACATACTTCCATCTGAATTTAAACAGCTACCAGTTACAGTGTAAGTGTTTAATGCCGTTATTAAATTATAAGTTCCATAGTTAGAACCATTCCAAACAGCATATCCAAATTGATTAACACCTCCATAAGAAATAACTCTACCATTACCACTCATTCCAATACTGCCTCTAATTGTAGCACTAGGATTTCTAATAGTTGTATCAAGCGTTTGAATGATCTGATTGAAATTATTAGTAGATGCATTCCAACTTGAACAATAAATGTATCCATTCATGTCATTAAAAACTACTATAGTTCCGGCTTGATTCATTCTTGATGCGGTTAAATTTGTTAGAGAATTATTGTATGGAGCAGGAATATCTTTACCTGTTACAATACCTCCCATACCATTTAATATGTAAAGATAAAATTGTCGAGACAAAGTGCCATCAGCAACAACCATTCTATATCCAGACCCATCCATACATATTGCGGTCGTGTTAACGCCAAAATCAAAAGGCCAAGGTGTCTCCCAATTACTAGTCATATCGTTTCTTTTTACAAAGTAATACCTATCTGACTTTGTCGAATATGCCATAAAAGTTTGATTGCTATTTATTACCATTTGAGTCAAATTTGGAACTGCTGAGGTCCATGTAGAATTAGTTATATAATTTACGGGATTTGAAAAAGTAACAGAGGTATAATCTGATAGGAAATTACTAATTCTATTTTGAGAGTTTACACTAGTATCATATGAGTTATATATAATATCAACAGTATGAATTTTATTAGTAGCCGTAGTAGACAGTACTAACGTCGAACCATCATGAGTAATCGTTGATCCATAAGAAAATCCACCAATATTATTATATGATCCATATGTAAAAAATGATAATGATTTAAAATTTTCAAAAGTTTGACTTATATTATTAAAAATGCTATATAACATATATTGACGTCCGGAAAACATATTTTGATCTCCAGTAATTATAAACAATACACTTCCATCCGAATTAAAATGTGCGCCATATGATATATTTGTATTTAACGCCGGTATTAAATTATAAGTCCCGTAGTTAGTGCCATTCCAAAGAGCATAGCCAAATTGATTAACGTCACCATAAGCAATAATTCTACCATCACTACTCATGGCCATACTGCCTGTATTTAAATTAGTATCAGGATCAGAATTTCTGTTAATTGTATCAAGTGTTTGAATCATTTGGTTAAAATTATCAGTAGAAGTATTCCAAGTCGAGCAATATACATATCCTTGAATATCGCGAAAAACAACTATAGATCCAGATTTATCCATTTTACATGAAAATATACCATATATACCATTTACATAGTTAGAAGGAGATATTATATTTCCTTTCAAATCATAACTTTTGGTTGTATTATTCCATAAATAAGTAGCCGCTACACCATATACGTCTGATATAACTAATTTATATCCCAGAGCATCCATGCATACTGACATTACATCACCATTACTATTATTAAAAAGAGTTTTTTTTATTACCCATAAACTATCACTATTGACTCGTGACGTGTAATAAATGGGACCTGAATTAGTCGTCCATGCCAAAATAGTTTTTGAATTATTTATTGCTAATGATCTGGACCCAGAATAATCATTAACATTAACCAGATCATTAGTGTCTGCTATTAAATTTAAACAACTTACAGAATGATAATTTGTTTGAAAATTGGATGTTCCAGATCCATTGGATGTTCCAGATCCAGCTGGTCCTTGAGCACCAGTATCACCTTGAGCACCAGTAACGCCTTGTGACCCAGATCCAGTAACGCCTTGTGACCCAGTAACACCTTGAGCACCTGTCGATCCTTGTGCGCCAGATCCAGTAACACCGGTTCTACCAGTAACGCCTTGAACACCAGTAACACCTTGAGCACCTGTCGATCCTTGTGCGCCAGATCCAGTAACACCTTGAACACCTGTCAATCCTTGTGCACCTGTCGATCCTTGTGCGCCAGATCCAGTAACACCTTGAAGACCTTGTGATCCAGTAGGTCCTTGATCACCAGTTGCTCCTCGTGTCCCAGCAGTTCCTTGAAGACCCTGAGGGCCTTGAGCTCCAGAACCAGCAGGTCCCTGAGGACCTAATCCTGTTGCACCTTGAAGACCTTGAGATCCAGTAGGTCCTTGATCACCAGTTGCTCCTCGTGTCCCAGCAGTTCCCTGAAGACCTTGTGTCCCATCAGTTCCTTGAAGACCCTGAGCGCCTTGAGCTCCAAATCCAGCAGGTCCCTGAGGACCTAATCCTGTTGCACCTTGAAGACCTTGAGATCCAGTAGGTCCTTGATCACCAGTTGCTCCTCGTGTCCCAGC
>Ga0114966_10002053_pt1 | contig 18148 bp, 11 predicted proteins | sample M_130207_XF_Meta_FD_87029 | JGI IMG/M metagenome (GOLD analysis project Ga0114966, IMG submission 87029) | Freshwater microbial communities from Lake Montjoie, Canada to study carbon cycling - M_130207_XF_MetaG | ecosystem: Environmental > Aquatic > Freshwater > Lake | place: Lake Montjoie...
AGCGATGGCTACCCCGCGCTGCTGCGCCGCGTCTCCGGGTATGCGCTTGACGCCATTGCGGGCGACACCCCCGACTGGCCGCGCCTGTTCTGCGGCAGCGAGGGCACCCTCGGCGTGATGACCAGCGCCACCGTGCGCCTGGTGCAGCCGCCGGCGGAACGCGTGCTGGCTCTGCTGCCCTACCCCTCGGTGGATGCCGCGCTCGAGGCGGTGCCCGCACTGCTCGAGACCGGACCCTCGGCAATTGAACTGATGGACGCCGACCTGCTCGACCCCGCCAACCGTGCCCCGGCCGAACGCGCGCTGCTCGGCATCGTGGGCCGGGCACCGGCAATGCTGGTGGTGGAGCACTCCGGCGAGGCCGGCGAGGCCGCGGCGGCGGCGGCCCGGCACCCCGGCGCGCTGGTCATCGCAGATGCCGCCGGACAGGCGGCCGTGTGGCGCATCCGGCGCACCAGCATCTCGCGCGCACTGCGCGTGGAGGGCGACGGCAAGCCCATTCCCTTCATCGAGGATCCGGCCGTGCCACCCGACCAGCTGGCGTCATTCGCCCGCGAGGTGCGCCGGGTGCTGGCCGATGAGGGCATGGCTGACGCCATCTGGTACGGCCATGCCAGCGTGGGGTGCCTGCACATCCGCCCCATGGTTGACCTGCGGCAGCCGGGCGCCACGCAGCGGGTGCGACGGGTGGCCGAGGCGGTAGCCGACATCGTTGTGGCGCACGATGGGTCGTTGTCGGGCGAGCACGGCGATGGCCGACTGCGCGGGGAGCTGTTGCCGCGCATGTACCGCCCCGAGCTGATTGAGCGCTTTGCGGCGGTGAAGCACCTGCTCGACCCCGCAGGCATTCTCAATCCCGGCATCATCGTCAACCCCGAGCCGCTCGACGATGGTCTGCGCATCACGGCGTCGGGCCCGCGGCGCGAGATGCCGTCGGTCATTCCCTTCACGCGTGCCGGGGGTCTGCAGCGCGCCGTTGAGGCCTGCAATGGCAACGGGCAGTGCCGGCGCAGCGACGAGGTGATGTGCCCGTCGTACCAGGCCCTGCAGGACGAGCGCCACTCAACCCGGGGCCGCGCGGTGCTGCTGCGGGCAGCCGTTGAGGGACGGCTTGAGAACGGCCTTGCCGACGATGGCCTGAAGGAGGCGCTCGACCTGTGCCTGTCGTGCAAGGCCTGCGCCACCGAGTGCCCGGCGTCAGTCGATATGTCGCGGCTCAAGGCAGAGGCCATGGCCACCCGGTACGCCATCACGCGGCCGTCGTTGCAAGTGACCGCGGCTGCCCACGCGCACGACCTGCTGGCGGCGGGCTCGCGCGGGTCGGCGATTGCCCAGCGCGTTGCCCGCATTGCATCGCGACGCATGGGGCGCCCGTTGCCCGTGCCGGTGCGTGAGTGGCGCCCGCCCGGCCCCACCGGGCGTGGCACACCCCTCGATGTGCTGGGCGACACTTTCACGCGGTTTCTGCACCCCGACGTGGGCGACGCGGCGGTACGCGTGCTCGCCGGGGCCGGTGCGCGGGTGGAGGTGCGCATGGTCGGCTGCTGCGGACGCCCCGCGCTGTCGCAGGGGTTCCCCGATCTGGCCGTACGTCAGGCGCGCAAACTGCTGGACGGCCTGGCACCCCACGCAATGGCCGGTCGGCCGCTGGTGGTGCTCGAGCCCTCATGCTGGTCGATGCTCGTGGACGACCTGCCGCAGCTGCTGCCCGGTGACCCCCGGGCGCAGTGGGTGTCGGAGGTGGCCATCTCGTTCGAGCGCGCGGTGGGTGACCTGGGACTTGCGGTGCCCGCCACCGGTGCCACCGTGCACCGCCACTGCCATTCGTGTGCACTGGGGGACGACGCGGCGGTTGCTGCCGCGGGCCCCGACGCCGTGACCACCGACGCCGGGTGCTGCGGCATGGCCGGCGCGTTCGGCTACCTGCACCCCGACGAGTCGCGCCTGATCGGCGAACACCGTCTTGCGCCTGCGGTGCGCGAGGCAACGGGGCCGGTGGTTGCAGCGGGCACATCGTGCCGCGCACAGATCGCCGACCTCACGGGCGTGGAGGCACTGCATCCCGCGGTGCACCTCGACCGGCTGCTGCACGGCTGAAAACGCGGAAGGGCCCCCTCACGGGGGCCCTTCCGGCAGTACCTGCGGCGCGGGTCCGACTACGACGATGCGCCCACCTTGGCCTTGATCTCCTCGGAGATCGAGTTCGGCACCTCGGCGTAGTGGTCGAACTGCATGGTGAACGTTGCGCGGCCCTGTGTGGCCGAGCGCACCGACGTGGCGTACCCGAACATCTCGGACAGCGGCACGTGCGCCTGAATCGTTCCGGTGGTGCCCTTCTCCTCCATACCGGAGATGCGGCCACGGCGACCGTTGAGGTCGCCCACCACGGTGCCCATGAACTCGGTCGGGGTAACCACCTCGACGGCCATGAGCGGCTCCAGCAGGCACGGGCTCGCACGCTTTGCGGCCTCGCGCACGGCCATGGAGCCGGCGATCTTGAAGGCACCCTCGTTGGAGTCGACGTCGTGGTACGAGCCGTCGATCAGCTGCACCCTGACGTCCACCATCGGGAAGCCGGCGACGATGCCGCCCTCCAGGGCCTCCTTGATGCCCTCGTCCACTGCCGGGACGTACTCCTTGGGAATCGAGCCACCCACGGTCTTGTTCTCGAACTCGTAGCCCTTGCCGGGCTCGTTCGGCTCAACCGAGATGTACACGTGCCCGTACTGACCGCGACCACCCGACTGGCGGACGAAGCGGCCCTCGATCTTCTCGACCCTCTTGCGGATGGTCTCGCGGTACGCAACCTGGGGGGCACCCACGTTGGCGTCAACGCTGAACTCGCGCATGAGGCGGTCGACGATGATCTCTAGGTGCAGCTCGCCCATACCGGCGATGACGGTCTGGCCCGTCTCCTCGTCCGTGCGCACACGGAAGGTCGGGTCCTCGTCCTGCAGACGCTGCAGCGCGGTGGAGAGCTTCTCCTGGTCGGCCTTCGTCTTGGGCTCGATGGCCAGACGGATGACCGGCTCGGGGAAGGTCATCTCCTCGAGCACCACCGGGTTGGCCGGGTCGCACAGGGTGTCACCGGTCGTGGTGGTCTTCAGGCCCACGGCGGCGACGATGTCGCCGGCCGATGCGCTCTCGGCCTCCTCGCGGTGGTTGGCGTGCATCATCAGCAGACGGCCGATGCGCTCCTTGCGCTCGCCCTTGGTGGCGTTGATGATGCCGTCGCCGGCGTTGATGCTGCCGGAGTACACGCGCAGGAAGGTGAGACGGCCCACGTACGGGTCGCTCATCACCTTGAAGGCGAGGGCGGCAAACGGGGCGTCCGGGTCGGACGGACGCTCAACGTCGTTGCCGTAGTCGTCCACGCCCTCGGCAGCCGGAACGTCCAGCGGCGACGGCATGAAGTCGACAACGGCGTCGAGCAGCGGCTGCACGCCCTTGTTCTTGAACGACGAACCGCAGAGCACCGGCGTCACCGAAATGGCGAGCACTGCGGTGCGGATGGCCTGCTTGACGCGCTCGGCGGGGATGTCCGCACCCTCGAGGTACATCTCGGCCAGTTCGTCGTCGGTGTCGGCAAGCGCCTCGATGAGCTCCACGCGGGCAAGCTCGGCCTCGTCGGCCATGTCGGCCGGGATGGGGCCCACCTCGACCTCGGTACCGAGGTCGTCCTTGTAGGTGGTGGCGTTCATCTCAACCAGGTCGACGATGCCGGCGAAATCGCCCTCGGCGCCGATAGGCAGCTGAATCGGCACCGCACGGGCGCCGAGGCGGTCGATCATGGTCTGCACGGCGGCGCCGAAGTCGGCACCGATGCGGTCCATCTTGTTCACGTAGGCGATACGCGGCACGTGGTAGCGATCGGCCTGACGCCACACGGTCTCCGACTGCGGCTCCACACCGGCCACGGAGTCGAACACGGCGACGGCGCCGTCGAGCACGCGAAGCGAACGCTCCACCTCGACGGTGAAGTCGACGTGACCCGGCGTGTCGATGATGTTGATGCGGTAGTCGCGCCAGAAGCAGGTGGTGGCAGCGGACGTGATGGTGATACCCCGCTCCTGCTCCTGCTCCATCCAGTCCATCGTGGCCGCGCCCTCGTGCACCTCACCAATACGGTGCGTACGACCCGTGTAGTAGAGGATGCGCTCGGTCGTCGTCGTCTTGCCCGCATCAATGTGGGCCATGATCCCGATGTTGCGGGTGCGCTCGAGCGGGACCTTCTTCACCTCAGTCGACACTTCAGATCACCTTGTCCGTACGTGGGAGGACGCGGGCGATCTGGTCGCCCGCGTCCGGCGGAAATGCATATGCAAGCCGAGTTCGCCCCAAAAACGGGCGGACTTCGGTACTACCAGCGGTAGTGCGCGAAGGCCTTGTTGGCCTGGGCCATGCGGTACAGGTCGTCCTTGCGCTTGAACGCGCCACCCTGCGAACCGAGTGCGTCGAGCAGCTCGTTGGCAAGGCGCTCGCTCATCTGCTTCTCGCGGCGCTCGCGGGAGAACCGGACGATCCAGCGGATGGCCAGCGTGCGGCCGCGGCGGGCCGGCACCTCGATCGGCACCTGGTAGGTGGCACCACCCACGCGACGGCTCTTCACCTCGAGCACCGGCGTGACGTTGCGGATTGCCTCCTCCATCACCTGCACCGGGTCGCGGCCCGTGCGGTCGCGGATGCGCTCGAGGGCGTCGTAGACGGTGCGCTCAGACACCGACTTCTTGCCATCGCGGAGAACCTTGTTGATCATCTGCGTCACGATCACGTTGTCGTAGACGGGGTCCGGGATCAGCGGACGGCGGGAAATTGCTGCGCGTCGAGGCATGGTCCTACTTCGGTGTCTTGGCGCCGTACTTCGAACGCGCCTGCTTGCGGTCAGAGACTCCTGCGGTGTCGAGTGCGGCCCGGATGACCTTGTACCGGACACCCGGCAGGTCCTTCACGCGGCCACCACGCACGAGCACAACGGAGTGCTCCTGGAGGTTGTGCCCCTCGCCCGGGATGTAGCTCGTGACCTCCATCCCGTTGGTGAGCCGCACACGCGCCACCTTGCGGAGCGCCGAGTTCGGCTTCTTCGGGGTGGTGGTGTAGACCCTCGTGCAAACGCCGCGCTTCTGCGGCGCGCCGCGGAGTGCGGGCGTCGACGTCTTGGTCGCCTTGGGCTTACGGCCCTTGCGGACCATCTGGTTGATCGTTGGCACGGGCCTCTTCCGAACAAAATGGGCGTGACTGTCTCAGTCGCCCGGCCGAATGGTGTGCGTTGCGCGATGTCCGGGGACAGTCACCGGACAGCGCCCATCGCACGTTCGGGCGGACGGGTCGGGGACCGTATCACGGCGCCGATTGGCGGCCAACACCCCTTGGAGCTCGAAGGGCGATGGCCGCCAGGGCAAGTGCGGCGAATGCGCCGGCGCCAAGTGCAACCGATGCGGGGGTGACGACATCGCCCATCGCTGGGAAGAACGAGAAAGCCGCTGCTCCCGACGCCATTCCCCACACCACCAGCGCCGCCATGAGCACCGCCAGCAGCAGCGCGGCGCGCTCACCCCTGTCCATCGCACGCTCGGGAAGGCGGGTGCGGCGGCCCTCGCCATACCCCCGCGCAGCCATGGCCTCGGCAACGTCGAGGCCGCGCTCGAGCGCCGATCCCACCAATGGCAGGGCCAGCGGCGCGGCGCGGCGGGCGCGCGCCATGCGTGGGCCGGTGGTGAGCACGATGCCACGAAGGCGGGCGGTTTCCCCAATGGCGCGCGCGTCGCGCCGGAGCGTGGGCACCAGCCGGGCGGCGAGCGCCGACACCAGCGCCGACCGCGGCGCCACGCGCCCCACACCCGCCAGCATGCGATCCGGATCGGCCCAGGCAAAGAGGGCGGCGGCCAGGGCCACGGTGGCCAGCACACGTGCGGCGGCCGCCGCGCCGGCGCCCAGTTCTTCAGCCGTGATCTCGCCATTCAACGGCGGTGGCACGGGAATGGTGAAGAGCACCAGATCGCCCTGACCGCTCACCAGCGGCGTGAGGATGAGCACTGCAGCTGCAGACACGAGCGCGCCCACCAGCACGAGCCGCCCGGGGTGGCCAGGTGCGGCCATCAACAACACCACGGCGCCCGCCGCAAGGGCCCCCAGCACCAATGGCTGATCGGTGGTGAATGCGAGCACCCCCGCAACCAGTACCAGCAGCACGATCGGGAGTGGGGCGCGGTCGCCGGCCGATGGCCCCATCAGTTGACCGGAGCCGTGGATGCAAGCCTGAGGTCGGCGGCCACGCGCAGCGAGGCGTCGCCGGAGAGATCCATGTTGAGCACGAGGCGGGCCGGCATTCCGAGCAACGGGGCGTACCACTCGGTGTCGTCACGACGGCCGGCGATGGGCCCCGTGACAACACCGTTGGTGCGGATGACGAACACCGGCACATCCTGCCCGGCAACCGGCACCACGGCGCGGCCTGTCACCCGCACGAGTGCATCGACCGTCATGTCGCGCAGTGCGTAGCTCTGGCGCCACTGGGCACCGACCTTCAGCGTGCGGGGATAGATGAGCGGCGGCGGCACGAGGTTCACGTCGTCAGTACGCCCGAGGCCACCCACCGTCACCGTGGTGCTGCGCGCGACCGCGCGGGTGCCGGCGCCTGAGACACCGAAGCGCGTGCCCTCCACGTGCTCCTCGCTCAGCGCGAGCGTGCGCCAGAAGCCCAACCCGGCGGGCCGCACCACAATGCGCGCTTCGGCCGGCAGGTCACGGGCCACATGCACGGGGCCGAGCCCCACGGTCTCCGACCCGTGCGCCGTATAGGTCCACGCGCCGGCTCTGGGTCCTTCGACCGTGCGGCCACCAGGGGTTCCGTATTCCGCCAGCGCCGAACCAGCCGAGATCTGCGTGCTCTCCCCCGCCCGCATCCAGAACCACACGCCCGCACCCACCAGCACCACGATGACGGCTGCGGGGATCCAGACGGCGAAGTGTGTGCGGGCGCGGGACACCGGGCCAATGTAGGGCAGGCGGGCCATCACGGCAGGAGAACAGTGACGTGCCACGACGGCACGGACCGGAAACGCTGATTTCGCGCGCGGGTGCAGCAGCGGCCTAGCGTCAGCCGCCGATGTCCACGAACTCACGACCCATTCCCTGCCCCTGCGCCCAGTGCCACGCGCGGCGCTCCCATGCCCGCGCCCGCCGCGGTCGCGGCGCCTGGCTCGGCCTGCTGGCATTTCTGGTGGCCGCAGTGCCGCTGGCGGCCGCGCTGCCGAAGGGCGACGTCAACAATGCACCGGGCAGTCCGGTGGCGGTGGAAATTGCGCCCGTCCCCACGCTCGTACCGCCGACGATTGTCGTGAACGACGAGGACGCCGGCACCCTTGTGGACTGGCGCGAGAGCGACCCAGGTGGATCACCGAATGGCGGCAGCCTCACCAACGCAGTGCGCCTGCCCGTCTCGGGCACCGGCTACTACACGTATGACCCGCGCACGCAGCGCGCACCCGGGGGCCTCGACACGCGCTGGGGCACGGCGCACCTGGTGCGCGAGCTCATGGCCCTCGGCGAGTGGTGGCACCGCACGCATCCGGATGCCGCACCACTGGGAATCGGCGATCTGTCGCGCCGAAATGGCGGCACCATCGACGGCCATTCATCGCACCAGAACGGCCTCGACGTGGATATTCGCCTGCCCAGGCAGGACGGCCAGCACGCACCCGCCAACCCGGCCACCTACGACCGCGGTCTCGCGCAGGACGTGGTGAGTCACATGGCCACGCGCGGTGCATCGCTCATCCTCATCGGCCCATCGCTCAACCTCACCGGCCCAGCGGGCGTGGTGACGCGCTGGCCAAACCACGACGACCACCTGCATATCCGGTTCGCCGGGGAGTAACCCGGGTCTAAGGTCCCTGCCCATGGACCCCTCATCAGTAAGCAACAGCGACCTCTGGCACGAGGCGTTCCCGATCGTCGATGCCTTTGACGAACAGCTGCACCAGACAGGCATCGGCAATGCCCAGCTTGTGCTGGCGGCGTTTCTCGTCACCTTCCTCATCGTGCGCACCATCACGCACATGATCAAGGCGGGCAGGGGGCCCTTCGGCAACGTCTCGATCGGCGGCACCCATCTGCATCACCTGGTGCCGGGCATCTTCCTGCTGCTCATCAGCGGCACCCTCGGCATCGCATGGAACCCCTCACTGCCCGCGACGGTGTCGTGGATCATCCCGGTGATGTTCGGCATCGGTGCGGCACTCACGCTCGACGAGTTCGCGCTGTGGCTCACGCTGAAGGACGTCTACTGGGAGAAGCAGGGGCGGCGCTCGGTGGACGCGGTGATCATCGCCGCCACGATGTTCGCGCTCGTCGCGCTGGGCGCGGGCTTCTGGATGGACATCATCCGCAACACCGACGAGGCACGGTCGTGGTGGATCATCGGCTACCACCTGATCGGGCTTGCATTCGCGACCGCCTGCTTCCTCAAGGGGAAGTGGATCTTCGCCGCCCTCGGTCTTGCCCTCATCCCGTTCAGTGTGATCGGGGCCATCCGCCTGGCGCGTCCCAACTCGCACTGGGCACGGCGGCGCTATGGCACGGCGAAGATGGCCGCCGCCACGGAGCGCTACCCGGGGCAGGCACGCATGCCCCGGTGGCCGTGGCAAACGCCGTCCGTCCCCATCGAGGATGACCTCGATGGGGACGGAACGACCACAGCCTGACCGACTAGGCGGTCTCGTCCTCCGGGGAGGGCTCGACAGCCGGCTCGGGCTCGAACGAGTAGGTGCCGTCCGTGGAGCCGAGGCCCACGAGGTCGTCAACCTCCTCATCCACGAGCGAGAACGGCTCGTCGAGGTCGAACTCCAGCAGGGCGGGAGCGCGACGCACCGGCTCGATCTCCAGCTGGCGGTACCTGCGAAGGCCCGTTGCCGCCGGGATGAGCTTGCCGATGATCACGTTCTCCTTCAGCCCGCGCAGGTGGTCAACCTTGCCCTCGAGCGCCGCGTCGGTGAGCACCTTCGTGGTCTCCTGGAAGGAGGCCGCCGACAGGAACGACTCGGTTGCCAGCGAGGCCTTGGTGATACCGAGGATGAGCGGGACGTACCGCGACACGGCGGCGTTCAGGGCGTCCTCGGTCTCCTGTGCGGTGAGCTTCTTCGCCTTCGCCTTGCCCTTGCCACCCTTGCCGATCTTCTCGGCGGCGGCGAGGCGCACACGCTGGTTCTCGCGGTAGAGCACCGGCTTGTCAACCAACTGCCCGGGAAGGAAGTTGGTGTCGCCGGGCTCCTCGATGCGCACCTTGCGCAGCATCTGGCGGACGATCACCTCGATGTGCTTGTCGTTGATCTCCACTCCCTGCGAGCGGTAGACCTCCTGCACCTGCGCCACGAGGTAGGCCTCGGTCTTGGTTGCGCGGTCGCCCGCTCCCCAGCCCGGACCCGTGATGAACATGCCCTCGCGCACATGCTGGCCCTTGACGATCGGCGGCGCCGGACGGTCGGCCGGCACACGGAGGTGGCGCACCTGCACGCCATCCTCGCCCTTGATCTCCAGCTTGATGGTGCGAACGCCCTTGGTGGCCTGGCCAGCCGTCACCGAGGCGACGACGCCATGCAGGCCAAGGTCGATACCGGCCTGCGCCTCGAGGATGTCGCTGGGGAATGCGGAGCCGTCGGTGAGCAGGTCACCGGCCTCCACCCATGCGCCGTCCTCAAGATCGCGGCGGATCTGCGTGCGCTTCAGCACCGTGTAGGTGACCGGCGGTGTGGCCGGCTCCTTCTTGCGACCCACCTCGATCGTCACCGGCGACTCGAGCGAGATGATCGCCCCACCGGGACGCGACTCGTCGTCGTCAATGCGGATCCAGCCGTCGTGCGCAGCCACGTGGGCGAGCGCCTTGGGCTTACGGGCCTCGAAGAGCTCCACAATTCGCGGAAGACCCTGCGTGATGTCGGCACCGGCGACACCGCCGGTGTGGAACGTACGCATGGTCAGCTGCGTGCCGGGCTCGCCGATTGACTGCGCGGCGATGATGCCCACCGCGTCGCCGGGCTCGCACATCTTGCCCGAGGCCAGGTTGCGGCCGTAGCAGTGTGTGCACACGCCCACGGCGCTGCGGCACTTGAGCGGCGAGCGCACCGACATCGATGCGGTCGGGTGCTTGGTACCCAGATCGGTCAGCTGCTCCATGAGCACGCTGTCGATCTCGATCGAACGGAAGGCGTCCTCTGCCTCTTCGTCGCCGGCCTTGGGCTCGGCACCGCGGAGGTCGGTGATGATCTCACCGGTCGAGGTGTCCACCACCGGGCCGATGACCACGCGCCCGAGCAGTGACGGGTTGATGTGCCCATCGCGCACGAGCACGGCGTCAATGCCCTCAGTGGTACCGCAGTCGCGCTCGCGCACGATGACGTCCTGCGACACGTCCACCAGACGACGCGTGAGGTACCCCGAGTCGGCGGTCTTCAGCGCGGTGTCGGCGAGACCCTTGCGGGCGCCGTGGGTGGAGATGAAGTACTCGAGAACCGAGAGCCCCTCCATGAAGTTGCTCTTGATCGGGCGCTCGATGATCTCGCCCTTCGGGTTTGCCATACAGCCACGCATACCCGCCAGCTGGCGGATCTGCTTGAACGACCCACGCGCACCCGAGTTGGCCATCATGAAGATGGGGTTCAGGCGGAAGAGGTGGTCCTGCATCGCATTCGCGACCTCGTCGGTGGCGTCGTCCCACAGCGCAACCACGCGCTCGTGGCGCTCCTCGGCGGTCATGAGACCCTCGGCGAAGAAGTCCTCGAAGCGCTGCACCTCGGCGTCGTACTTCGCGAGGATCTCAGGCTTCTCCGGCGGAATCACCACGTCATTCTTCGAGATGGTGATGCCCGACTGGCTGGCGTAACGGAAGCCCAGCGCCTTGAAGGTGTCGAGCAGCATCGAGACCGGGGTGGCGCCGTACAGGTCGACAAGCTGCTCGATGAACTCACCGAGCTCACGCTTGGTGAACACACGGTTCTGCCACGGGTACGGGTGCATGTCGTCGCGGTGCGCCATCAGCTGGTCGAGCTGCGTGCGCAACTCGTAGTTGAAGAGCACGCGACCGGCGGTGGTCACCAGGCGACCCGACGCGTGGTCGGGGTTGTGGCGGATCTCCACCAGGTCCTGCAGATGCACGATGCGGTGATCGAGGGCACCCAGCAGCTCGTCGTCGCCACGGAACGGCAGCGGCGCAGCCTGCGGGGCCTCCTTGAACGGATCGGCAACCCAGTCGGTCACACCCTCAATGCGGGCCTCGTGGCCCTTGGGGATAACGTACTGGCGACCCTCGCTGTCCCACAGGTCAATGACCTCGATGGCGCGGCCGTTGCCCGACTCGCCCTTCTCGCGCACGTACACCGTGGGGCAGTACGTGAGGTAGTACAGGCCGAGGATCATGTCCTGGCTCGGCACCGTGATCGGACGGCCATGGGCCGGCGACAGGATGTTGTTGGCCGACAGCATGAGGATGCGGGCCTCGCTCTGTGCCTCCACCGACAGGGGAAGGTGCACAGCCATCTGGTCGCCGTCGAAGTCGGCGTTGAAGGCGGTGCAGACGAGCGGGTGCAGCTGGATGGCCTTGCCCTCCACCAGCACGGGCTCGAAGGCCTGGATGCCGAGGCGGTGCAGCGTGGGTGCGCGGTTCAGCAGCACCGGGTGCTCCGCGATGACCTCCTCGAGGACATCCCATACCTCGGGGATCATCGAGTCGACCAGCTTCTTGGCGGCCTTGATGTTCTGCACCTGCTTGCGCTCCACGAGCCTGCTCATGATGAACGGCTTGAAGAGCTCAAGCGCCATGAGCTTGGGCAGACCACACTGGTACAGGCGCAGCTCGGGACCGGCCACGATGACCGAACGGCCCGAGTAGTCCACGCGCTTGCCCAGAAGGTTCTGGCGGAAGCGGCCCTGCTTGCCCTTGAGCATGTCCGACAGCGACTTGAGCGGGCGGTTGCCCGGCCCGGTCACGGCACGGCCGCGGCGACCGTTGTCGAACAGCGCGTCAACGGCCTCCTGCAGCATGCGCTTCTCGTTGTTCACGATGATCTCGGGCGCACCGAGGTCGAGAAGGCGCTTCAGGCGGTTGTTGCGGTTGATCACGCGGCGGTACAGGTCGTTCAGGTCGCTGGTGGCGAAACGGCCACCGTCCAGCTGCACCATCGGACGCAGTTCCGGCGGGATCACCGGCACGGCCTCGAGAATCATCCACTCCGGACGGTTGTCCGAGTGAATGAACGCGGAACACACACGCAGGCGCTTGAGGGCACGTGCGTGGCGCTGGCCGCGCGAGGTCTGAATGGTCTCGCGAAGGGTGACGGCCTCGGCCTCGAGGTCGAAGTCCTCGAGCAGGCGGCGAATTGCCGCCGCGCCCATGCCACCTTCGAAGTACTCACCGAATCCGTAGGCCGACCCGAAGCGATCGCGCATCTCGCGGAAGAGCTGGTCATCGGCGATGACCTCACGCGTCTTGATGCTCTGGAACTTGGACCAGGCCTCCTGCAGACGCTCCACCGACTCCTCGGTGTAGCGCTCGTCGTCACGGATGAGTGCGTCAGTCTCCTTGCGGAGCTCCGACTCGATCGACTTGCGCTCGGCGTCGGTGATCTCGCGGGGCACCGGCGGCGCCTCGGGGTTCTCGGGGTCACGCGTGGTGGCGACGTCCTCGAGCCAGAACTCGTCCTCGACGTCGAAACCGGTGACCTCGCCCTCGCGCAGCCAGTTCACGCGGCGATCGAGGCGCTCGCGCAGCTCGGCCGTGCGGATGTCGCGGTCGGACACCAACTGGTTGACGGCCTCGTCGACCTGCGCCTGCAGGGTGACGAGGTCCGCCTCGCGCTTCTCCACGTCGACCGAGGTGACGATCGATGCGGCGAAGTACAGAACCTTCTCGAGCTCCTTGGGAGCCAGGTCGAGGATGTACCCGATACGGCTGGGCACGCCCTTGAAGAACCAGATGTGGCTGACCGGTGCGGCCAGATCGATGTGGCCCATGCGCTCGCGGCGCACCTTGGCGCGGGTCACCTCGACGCCGCAGCGCTCACAGATGATGCCCTTGTAGCGCACGCGCTTGTACTTGCCGCAGTAGCACTCCCAGTCCTTGGTGGGACCAAAGATCTTCTCGCAGAAGAGCCCATCCTTCTCGGGCTTGAGCGTGCGGTAGTTGATGGTCTCGGGCTTCGTGACCTCGCCCGACGACCACTGGCGGATCTGCTTCGACGATGCGAGGCCGATCTTGATGGAGTCGAAGTTATTGATGTCGATCACGAGCCTGCCTCCGCATCGTCGTCGCCGGCTGTGGCAGCGACCTTCTCACCCTCGTCCGCGACTGCGGCGGCCTTCGCCGCCTGTGCCTCGGCCTCGAGCTCGTCTTCCTCCGAAATCGGTGCGCCGCTGAGGTCAATACCCAGCTCCTCGGCCGCACGCAGCAGGTCGTCGTCCTCGCGGGCGGCGGCCTCGATACCGGTCTGGCCCTCGATACGCACGTCAAGCCCCAGCGACTGCATCTCCTTCAGCAGCACCTTGAAGCTCTCGGGGATCGACGGCTCCTGGATGTTCTCGCCCTTCACGATGGCCTCGTAGGCCTTCACGCGGCCCACGGTGTCATCGCTCTTGATGGTGAGCATCTCCTGCAGGGTGTAGGCGGCGCCGTACGCCTCGAGTGCCCACACCTCCATCTCACCGAAGCGCTGGCCACCGAACTGCGCCTTGCCGCCCAGCGGCTGCTGGGTGACGAGCGAGTACGGGCCGGTGGAACGCGCGTGAATCTTGTCGTCCACCAGGTGGAGAAGCTTGAGCATGTACATGTAGCCCACGGTGATGCGGCCGTCGTACGGCTCGCCCGTGCGACCGTTGAACAGGCGCAGCTTGCCGGACACCCGGCGGCCCTCCTGGTGCGTGCCCTTCACGTTCATGTCGATGGGCTCGTCGGCGTGCGCCTCGGCCCACTCCACCAGCACGCGGTCAACGTCGTCCGGCGTGGCTCCGTTGAACACCGGAGTGGCCACGAAGGTGCGCTCCGTCTTGCCGTTCTCGCCCTTGACCCAACCGCGGCTGGCTGCCCAGCCCAGGTGGGTCTCGAGGATCTGGCCGATGTTCATACGGCTCGGCACACCAAGCGGGTTCAGGATCATGTCGATGGGCGTGCCGTCCTCGAGGAACGGCATGTCCTCTTCCGGCACGATCTTCGAGATGACGCCCTTGTTGCCGTGGCGACCGGCCAACTTGTCGCCCTCGGAGATCTTGCGGCGCTTGGCCACGTACACGCGAACCAGCTCGTTGACGCCTGCCGACAGGTCGTCGCCGGCCTCACGGCTGAACGTCTTGACGTCAATGACCTTGCCGGCGGATCCGTGCGGAACCTTCAGCGAGGTGTCGCGCACCTCTCCGGCCTTCTCCTTGAAGATGGCGCGGATCAGCTTCTCCTCGGCGGTCAGCTCGGTCTCGCCCTTCGGCGTGACCTTGCCCACCAGCAGATCGCCCGATGCCACCTCGGCACCGATTCGCACCACACCGTGCTCGTCGAGGTCGGCAAGCGACTCCTCGGAGCGGTTCGGGATGTCGCGGGTGATCTCCTCGGCGCCCAGCTTGGTGGTGCGGGCGTCGATCTCGTACTCGTCAATGTGAATTGACGAGAGCACGTCGTCCTTCACGAGGCGCTGCGACACGATGATCGCGTCCTCGAAGTTGTAACCCTCCCACGACATGAAGGCCACGAGCATGTTCTTGCCCAGCGCCAGCTCACCCATGTCGGTGGACGAACCGTCGGCCAGGACACCGCCGTCAGTCACCTTGTCGCCCACCTTCACGATGGGCTTCTGGTGGATGAGCGTGCCCTGGTTGCTGCGCACGAACTTCTCGAGCGGGTACTCCTCGTGCTCCCCGCCCTTGGTCTCGATGATGATGCGTGTGGCGTCAACGGCGGCAACGGTGCCGCCGCGACGGGCCACAACCACGTCACCGGTGTCAACCGCGGCACGGTGCTCCATACCGGTACCCACCAGCGGGGCCTCGCTCACGAGGAGCGGCACGGCCTGACGCTGCATGTTGGCGCCCATGAGCGCGCGGTTGGCGTCGTTGTGCTCGAGGAACGGGATGAGGGCCGTGGCCACCGACACGATCTGGTCGGGAGAGACGTCCATGAAGTCGACGTCCTTCGGGTCCACGGTGATGGGCTGGCCATTGCGGCGGCACAGCACTTCGTCATCGAGGAGTTTCCCGGACTTGTCGATCTCCGCGCTCGCCTGGGCGATGACGCGGTTCTCCTCCTGCGTGGCGTCGATCCACGTGACGTCCCACTCGCCCTCTGCGTTCTTCTGCAGCTTGCCGTTCTTCACCACGCGGTACGGCGTCTGGATGAAGCCGAACTCGTTCACCGTGGCGTGCGACGACAGCGAACCGATCAGGCCGATGTTCGGGCCTTCCGGGGTCTCAATCGGGCACATACGGCCGTAGTGGGTGGGGTGCACGTCGCGCACCTCAATTGGGGCGCGCTCACGGGTCAGTCCGCCCGCACCCAGCGCCGAGAGACGGCGACGGTGCGTGAGGCCTGCCAGCGAGTTGGTCTGGTCCATGAACTGCGACAGCTGCGACGAGCCGAAGAACTCCTTCAGCGCCGCGACCACGGGACGGATGTTGATGATCGTCTGCGGCGTGATGGTGTCGGGGTCCTCGGTGCTCATGCGCTCGCGGACCACGCGCTCCATGCGGTAGAGGCCGATACGGAAGGCCTCCTGAATGAGCTCACCGACCGTACGCAGACGACGGTTGCCGAAGTGCTCGTACTCGTCGAGCTCGTGCACCATCTCGTCGCGCGGCAGCATGTTGCCGTCGGCGGCGAAGTCGGTGCTCTCCTCGTCAATGCCGTAACGAATGGGCAGATCCACCAGGCGGCGGATGAGCTCCACGAGGTCGTCGGTCATGCCAGTGCGCGAACCCGTGAACCGCGGGTTGGCCAGGGTGCGCACGCCGGAGACGGCGTCCTCGCCCAGGCGCGTGTTGAGCTTGTAACGACCGACCTTCGTGAGGTCGTAGCGCTTGGCGTCGAAGAACAGACCGCGCACCAGGTTGAGCGAGTTGACCTCGGTCGGCGGCTCGCCTGGGCGCTGCTTCTTGAACACCTCGATGAGGGCGTTCTGCATGAGCTCGCCGGCGCGCAGGTCAATGCGCTTTTCGATGCGCTCGATCTCACCCTCAATGCGCAGGCGCTCGTCGCCGGGCACCGTGTCGATGTCCTTGGCCAGCGTCTGCATCTCGCGTGCCAGTACCTCGAGTTCCTGCAGCGACTTGGCGTTGCCGCGGGCGTCGTCGCCCTCGGTGACGTCCTTCTCGAGCGTGCGCTCGATGAACGGATTGATGCGCTTCTTATCCGTGGGGTGCGGGAACAGGTTGCGCACGTCGTCGCGGGTGTAGCCCAGCGCGAACAGCAGGGTGGTGACCGGCAGCTTGCGCTTGCGGTCAATGCGGACGTTGACGAGGCCCTTCTTGTCGATCTCGAGCTCCACCCACGAGCCACGAGCCGGCATGAGGTTCGCGATGAAGACCTGCTTCTCGCGATCCTTGGGCTCCATGAGGTACGCACCCGGCGAACGGACCAGCTGCGTGACGATCACGCGCTCGGTGCCGTTGATGATGAACGTGCCCCAATCGGTCATGAGCGGGAGGTCGCCCATGAAGACCTTCTGGCGACGGATCTCGCCGGTCTCCTTGTTGACGAACGACACCTCCATCGTGAGCGGGGCCGCGTACGTCAGGTCCTTCTCGCGGCACTCCTTGATGGGGTTGTTCGGGAAGATCTCCGAGAAGGGCATCCCGGGCTCCCAGCCACCAATGGTGTAGGGACCGAACTCCACCATGAGCGTTCCGGTGAAGTCCTGGATCGGTGAGATGTCGTTGACCGTCTCGCGCAGACCATCATTGAGGAAGTGCTCAAAGCTGGCGCGCTGGATGTCGATGAGATTGGGGACCGGAAGGAACTTCTCCATCTGCGAGAAGTTGTGCCGGGACCGGGCTGCGGTGGGCGTGCTCAAGTCGCGAAGCCTCCTGACGTGAGCTCGGTGATGAATGGGCAGGCGTCGATACGCGTTATGGACGCGGACACACAGCGTGAGTGGGCAGTGAGCGGTGCGGGCACGTTCGACGCGGCCACCGGACGCCGTCGCACCGGGCGAAAGGCACGAGATTCGGCGCAGGCGGAACGACCATCATACACATTTCCCCGCTCTCTGCGCCGACTTCGGAATGCCCCCCGGGAGGAGTCCCCGATTTCGGCCTGCGAGACATGGTCACACACCACGCGCAGCGATTCGTCGGTTGGCCGGAACAACCGCCATACTCAAGGCGTGTCAACCGATTCACACGACGAGCCCGAGGGGTCACCGGTTGCCGAGATCACGGAGCGGCTCGTGCCACTTCTCGACTCAACGCATCAGGTGTGGTCATCGCCGCAGGAGCGGCGACGCCTGCGGGCGTTCGGGTTCAGGCCGGCCGTCGAGGCAAACGTGCTGAAGCGCGAATGGCATGGCACGCAGGTGCGCGTGGGCCCCGACGCCCTGCGTGTGGTGTCGGAAGACGGCACCGGCCAACTGGCGTGGCGGCCCGAACTGGGGCTGACGCTCGACGATCGCCCGTTCACCGCGTCGCGCGAGGGAATCGCCCTGGCCGAGGCCATCAACGGACTCATCCAGTCGTACGAGCGCTGGATCGAGGCGCGGGAGGGCCGCGAGGAGCGCCTCAAGCGGGGGCACTGGAGCGCAGCCGACCGCAGGCAGGTGAATGCCCTGGCGGAGACCAGGCGGCTGAACCGCCTGCTCACCGGGGGCGGGGGGAGCAAGGGCCGCCGGCGCTGACGCGCCGACGGCCCCCGTCAATCCTCAGCCCTGCATGCCGCCCGGCTGGCTGCCGGGGTCGCCGGTGCGACCGATGACCTTGCCACCGGCAACGTGCTGGAGGTCATCCAGCCAGCCACCGAGGCGGTCGTAGTCCTTGTCGTCGGGCGCCAGCGTGGCGCGTGCAGCCTCAACCTCGGCAGCAACCTCTTCGACGTTCGACTTGTTCGCCAGGGACACCCGGTCCCGCAGCTTGCTCTTGACTTCGCGATCGAGTGGCATATCGATACCTCGTTCGGAGATGGTCGTCCGGG
>Ga0114966_10002054_pt1 | contig 18139 bp, 5 predicted proteins | sample M_130207_XF_Meta_FD_87029 | JGI IMG/M metagenome (GOLD analysis project Ga0114966, IMG submission 87029) | Freshwater microbial communities from Lake Montjoie, Canada to study carbon cycling - M_130207_XF_MetaG | ecosystem: Environmental > Aquatic > Freshwater > Lake | place: Lake Montjoie...
AATCTCAAGACTCTCCTCGTACTTCGCCAGCGCTGCGTCGAGGTCGCCGCGAGCCTGTTCGATACCAGCCACGTTGTCCAAACTGACGCTCACGTCGCGGCGGCTCTCGGGTGTGTCGAGTTCCTCCGAAAGGAGACGACGAATCTCAAGACTCTCCTCGTACTTCGCCAGCGCTGCGTCGAGGTCGCCGCGAGCCTGTTCGATACCAGCCACGTTGTCCAAACTGACGCTCACGTCGCGGCGGCTCCTAGGTGTGCCGAGTTCCTCCGCAAGGAGGCGACGAATCTCAAGACTCTCCTCGTACTTCGCCAGCGCTGCGTCGAGGTCGCCGCGAGCTTCTTCGATATCAGCCACGTTGATCAAACTGATGCTCACGCCGCGGCGGCTCTCGGGTGTGCCGAGTTCCTCTGCGAGGAGGCGACAATGCGCAAGCACGGATCGCGCAAGCCGCTCAGCCGCTTGAAGCGCACCCGAGGTAATTGCCTCATCACTCCACCACTGTTGATTGCCCACCGAGATCACTGACGCCGGCAGCGCCGCGAAATCAACTCCCTGCACCACTTGACACAGTTGCCGCACTCGATCCCATAGACCATCGAACCAGTCCGTGATCACCGCAAGGTAGACCGCGCGTACTGCCGCCACATCTTTCGGACTTGACCAATCAGGCACCTCGGGCAGCACAAGTTCGCGCATCGCGATGCCGAGCAAATCGCGTCGCTCCTCATCGGGGAGCGCGGTCGCGCTTCGTTCTGGCGGCGCGATGCCGTTCTCTTCATTGGGCAAGATCTCGTTGCCGTCGCTGTCGAAACTGTTGTTGATCCACTCAATGAGATGAGTGCGCAAAATCTGTGAGAGCCGCGTTTCGTCGCGCTGCAAAAACTTTCCGCGGTACTCGCTCGCGACTTGGTGAAACACTTTGTCGCGAAACTCGCGCGTGAGTGCGGACGGTTTGCCCAACACCACCAGCGGATCCACGCACTGCTCTAGAAGCGCGGCGGGATCGGGATGTTTGAGATTCTCGCCGACAAACTCTGCAACGACTTCACTGAGAAATCGCACGCCGAGTTGCGTCGACCAACCGAGCACTTTCTTCACTTCGGCGGTGAATGCTTGAAACCTCTGGCGCACGCGGCGCTCGCGATCCGTCTCGAATTTGGAGATGTGATCGACCGCCGCAGTCGTGAGTACACCGTCGAAGCGCTCGTTCGCAAACCACATCGGTTCTGAGCGCAACTCGGCGATGTTTTCGATCATCGTGAGGAAGTTGCCCGCAGCCTTCTCGACGAGCAGCGTGCGCTGCGCCGCGGTGAGACCGATCAATCGTTGCGAAAGGCACAAGTCAAGCTCAATCGATCCTGCTTTCGTGAGATGGAGACAGTCGACGCCGTGCGTTCCCTCAAATGCGCGCAGTTGACTCTGTTCATTCGAGTCGCTCGGCGCATGCGCGAGTTCGCGCCACTCGCGCTCCCAGTGCGTGACGACGATCAACAACGGCCACCGCTGACGCTGCGCTTCCGCCCACAGTCTGTCCACGAACTTTGTGGTCTCTGCGTCGATCCACTGCGCGTCGTCGAGCCAGAGCACGGTCGGCACCGCGCTCTTGTTGTGCAGCAGCAGTCGCATGCAATCGAGCACTTCGTCGACTTCACCCTTGAGTTCCTCTGCCTCGACTTGCTCGAAGTTGCGAGGACCCGCCATGCGGTCTTGCACGAGGTCCTTCGTGCCCTTCACGAGTTTCGTGAGCAGACCGAAGAACGGCACGCCGATGAGATCCGCAGCGACGCTGAATGACTCGCCAACACCATCCATCTTCACGCTGTTGACGATGCGCGCTGTCGCGTCATCCCACGCGGAGCCGTGCGACTTCAAGATCTCTGCGTGCACCATCACCGACGAACGCAGCGAAGGCAGTATCGATCGACGCTCTTGCACATTGCGCACTTCAGTCGTCTGCCAACGCGCGCCTAACCACGCAAAGCGCGGCGGGCCCTTCGGCACATGCCCCTTCATGTCGGGGACGGTGCGCAATTGCGCGCCAACCTCAAGAAACGCGTCGGGCCAATAGTCAATCGTTGGTGGATCCCACGTCGGATCGCTCGTCAATTGCAGATAGAGCTCTTGTACGAGACGGCTCTTACCGATCCCGCTCTCGGCAACGACAAATGCCATGCGCGGGCCGCCGATGAATCTGCCGCTCGCGTCGCGCGCGGCGCATTGATCGAACATCCCGCGAAGCCATGCGATTTCATTTTCACGTCCGTAGAAGGTGTTTGACATGCCGATCGATCTCCTTGGGGGATCGTATCGTTTTGGCCGTCGAGGCAGATCTGCTCAACGTTCTCGATCACACATTGAGAGAGTTCCATGGTCGTCACAGGAGCGCCTCGATCGTTGCACGCTGCGCGGATTGGCTCGCCTGAGAGATTGGCTCGCCTGACACTATCTCGATTCCGCGTCACTCCGAGCGAGCAAGAGTTCACGAAGTTTGTGAATGAGGTGTGAGTTGCTTGAGCCGAAGACATCAAAGCGAATGATTGGGCGGCCAGAGACCTCGGACGGTAACGGGGGCTGCGGATCCTCATCCCCTCTCATGCTGATGAAATGAAACGCGCGCTCCATTCCAAGCGCAATCCCCGCAATCGCGATCACTGAGTCTCGCGAGATTCCCGAGACATCAATGAAGAGCAGATTTGAAGCGCGGATGGACTCAAGCGCACCTTGCCCGACCGACTGTGAAAGCGCGGACTGGGTCAAGCGGCGCACTTCAATCATTGAGACCGACCTCGGCGCCCCTCCGCGCTGCGACAGCATCGACTCCGCGCTCTTCGCCATTTCTTTAAAACAAGGAAGAAGAACTTCGAATCGCGTTTCGCTCGTTGCGAGAGTGAGTCGGATGGGTCGCTCTGCAGCAAGTCGAATGAGCGTGGTCTTGGTGATTGAAACTTGCTTTCGCTTCGACGATCCCTTCAACATCGCCACAAGTTTCAACTTTGTCTCTTCCCACACATCATGGTTGTAATCGAACCTCTGCTGCTGCTCGAACTCAGCGAGAATCCGAGGAAGTGAACCGGGCTTTGGAAAACTTGCGCCTTTTAGAAGAATTGGAATGATGCGGCGCTTTGATTTCAACGCGCAGGCAAGTTCCTTGCGCACCCAATCCTTCGGTTCCTTACAACGAGAGAGCGCGCCTTTGGAATGGATGAACAAGAAGTTTGGGCGCCGCTCAATCTCGTCAAGGAGTTGTTTGTCAAATTGGCCAGCACGCAACTTCACGACATCGAGAAATACGTCAAATCCCTCTGAGGTCAGAAACTCCTTCAGGAGCTGCGCAAGTTCGCTTCCGCCCCGTCGTCGATATGAAATGAAGACTCCGTTTGAGACCTGCGTTGAAGCCATTTCCTACCCCTTGTTGGTCTGCATTGGCGTGAGAAACTCGACTCCGACGCAATTGTTGCGCGGAGCCGAGATTCGGATCCGCGTGCACATGCCGCCGCTCTAGCTCATTGATGGAGGATAACATATGGACCCGCGAACAATCGGACACTCGCATCACCCACTCCTCTACGCCACCGGACTTCGTGTGTCTGCGTGCCTCTCCACCCACACGCGTCGCGATTTGTCGTATAATGGGTGTAAATGGCATATGGAGACTCGAATCAGATGCGGAGACAATGGTGGCGCGGCCTCGCGGATCGCATTCGAAGAATGTTCGTGCTCTCGGTGATTGCGCTCTGTGTCCCTTCGGTTCGCGCCGAAAGCGCCACTCCGCCGATCGTTCGCGTAACCGCCACGGTCTCCTCTCCAACCGTCAATCAAAAACCTTGGCTCGTCATCTTTGTCTTTGACAAGTCAGGCTCGATGCTTGGGAAGTGCGAGGAAGATCCGACGGGCGCTCGCCGATCCAATTGGCTCGTTGTCGTTGAGGATGCAAATCGCAAACTGGAGCAATTGCATTCGACGCTTCCGACATTCGACCTGCGGGTGTATCCGTTTGGAACCAAGGCGAGCGACTTTGCACATCCGATTGGTGAGCGCACCTACTCCGTCAAATCGGATGAGGACGTGAAGGATCTCAAGACGGACTTCCGAGCGATGCCTGCCCCGAAGACTGGGGAAACGACGAATCTTTGGACTTCCTTGAAGAACGTGTTTGATGGGATTCGCACGACAAATGCTGGCTCCAACTACGGTGGAGTCGCGGTTATTGTCTTCTCAGATGGAGCGGATGAGATTCCTGGAAACACTTCCACAGAGAATCGGCTCAAGGGCATGCGTGCGGCCCTCGAAAGCGCGCGCGCGTCAACAGAGATTCGGCTCAGCGTCCTCCCCATCGGAGAGTGGAAGCGGGTTCCCGAGCGGCTCAAGCAACTCGGATCTATCGCTGAGATTGCTGCGCTCGGGATCGCGATCGAGGTGCCAAAGGTCACGAGTTACGCGATCACACCGGCAATCGCGACGCTTGAGCCGATGCCAGTAGCCGGCCGCACTTCCTCTGTAACCCTGCAACTACAAGGATTTGACTCGACATCCGCCTCTGCAGTGAAGGCGACGCTGCGCGATCAGACACCTGGTCTCACGCTCGCGTCACCAAGTTTCTCTGCGACCGGCGCAACGCTTCAATTCAGCGCAGCGAAGCCACTTGAACTCGGGGCGTCGGCGACGGTTGATCTCAGTTTTCTTGATGCATCTGGAACTAAAGCAAGTAGTTCATTCAAAGTCACCGTTCCTGCGTTCAAGTTAGTTGCTCCAATCGCGTCGTGGGGTTTGCCGCCCGAGTGCGATGCGCTCGGCAAACGGCGTGCAGTAATCTTGGAACTTGGCGAGCCCTTGGACCTTGCGATTTCAGTACCCGTCGATGCCACCGTGAACTGGCTTCTCGATGGCAATCCAGTAGGCTCATCCGCCACTCTCCACCACGTCGGTCTCATCGCTGGTGCGCACGACCTCAAGATTTCGGTCGCGACATCGAACGAGCAGAAGGCAGCTGATGCTGTTGTAATTGTCATTGATTCTCGGCTTCAGATTGATGGCCCTTCGAGCGCGCGCGCGGGAGACGCCGTCGCCTTTTCTGCGAGCGTGCCGACGCTTCCGCCGGAACTTTCACAACTGCTCACGCCAGCAACATGGACTCACGAAGGCGCGGAAGCAAGCCCTTCCGAAAAACTCACTGTTCGATTCAATCGACGAGGTACCGAGCGCGTCTCGGTGCGTCGTTCACTCGATGTGTGCGGCGAGCAAGTGACTTTCACTGCGAGTCAAGAACTTGACGTTCGTGCCGGCCCCGCGCTGCGTCTCCGCGGTGGCGAACTCGTGCGAGGTCGAGATAATCGCGTTGAAGCGACTCTGAGTGGCGCGGACGAGATTTCAAAGGTCATCATCGAAATTGAAGGCAAGCAACTCGAAGCGAACATCGACGCGGCGCGAGGCGATAGTCAAGCGACCGCGTGGGTGAGTTTCAAGCCCACGACGCAGAGCACAATCTCCATCCGTGCAATTCCAGTCCTCAAGGATGATCGCGGTGTTGATCGAAGCGTGACGGATGAAGAGTGCCGCAGCCGCGCGCAGAGCCGAACGTTTACGGTTGTCGATCCTGATGTGGTTCTTGTTCTCAGCGAGCCAAAGAGCGGCGAGCAGAAGTCATTCGGTTTCCCTTTCAAAATCCTCGCTGCGCCGCAAGGTCGCGACGCGGAAAGCGTGAATCGTGTCGCGATCCAATTGCGCTCATCAGCGGGCGATACAACCAACCTTGATCTTAACCGCGCGGGTGGATGGAGTGCGAGTTTCACTCCCACCACCGTGATGGGCGGCAGCCTCTCAATGGAAGGGCAAGCGTTTGACTCGACTGGCGCGATCGGAGAACCGGTCGAGTTACAACTCGAGCTGACTTCTGTTGAACCAGCACTCACGCTCACTGGCACATCGAAGACTGGTGTGCTGAGTTGGACAGGTCGCAACGAGGCGCCAGCACCTGTCACTGCTGCAATCGTGGCGAAGGGAACAGAAGTGAACTACGCGATGGCGGAACTCGCGTCTGTCGAATGGAGCGTCGAAGGCTCTGGGATCGAGTTCGAATCGAAGTCGTCCACCGATCCAACCGCCACGTTCCGCGTGCTCGCTGCTGGTCAGCACACGATGGTCGCGAACGTTCGCACTCCGGATGGAAAATCATACGTGCTCAAGGTCGAGGTGAACGCGCGACCAGAGCCGTTGATAGCGTCACCGGAACTTGTTGATTCCGAAGTTTCAATCGGCGATCCCATTGAACTCTCGCACGAAAACACGAAGGGCGCATGGACGGATGTGAAGTTACGCGTCCGTCGCGAGAACGGCGAATGGATACCACTCGACAGCAACGGCATGCTCTCGCCCGAACCAACCCGCGATGAGTCGTTCGTCGTCGAAGCCTGGTATCGCCCGTGGGGCACGTCGGATTCTGATGCACCGTGGGATGGCGCGAGTGGTTGGACACGGAGCAGGGAGTTGGAAGCGACCGCCGTTGTGCCGCGCAATTGGATGTGGCCGATTGTGGCAACAGCCATTGCTCTCATGATCTGTTGGCGATGGTGGGTGATGTGCTCTGGTCATGAGTACCCACGTGCAAAGGTCTCGTGGTGCCGGACCGATTATATCGAGCCGGCTTCCCGTTTCCGCACACCGATGGGGCAGATTGGTCAATCGCGATCGCTTCAGTACAAATTTCTCACCCGCACAGCCTTCATCGACCTCCCTACCGCGGGGATTCGTGCAAACGATGCCGAGTATGGCTGGCTTGCAAAGCTTCGAGGTTCGGCCGGAGGACTCCTTCGACGCCGTGTCGCTCACATCCAACTTGACCACGATGGTGCGTGTGATTTCCTCCTTGAGGATGGCACGTCAGAGATCGGATGCATCTCGCGTCCAAACCGGGTCGGCACTTACACCGTCAAAGTCTCCCCTCCCCAACGGCTCCGAGGCGGTCCCGAGGGAGATGACTGGCAACCCATCTACCTTTTCGTGCACCCTACAGAGGACACGAAGTATCACGTCAACGTTCGCTACAAGTTTTTCTACGCGTGTGGTGTGAGCAGCCTCATTCTCCTAGTGCTCGCTTGGCTCATTCTGAGCCGCACAATCTGATCAATTCTCGCGTTCATACTGGATTTCACACATGCAGAAACCACAACTCCCCAACACGCTCACCATCCTTCTCGGTTTCGGTGGCTCCGGTGGAAAGACGATTGCGGAGCTCGCCGACCTCCTGACGAACAACCCTGACTCTGCGCGATTCGCGCATGAGCGAATTCATGTGATCCTCTGCGACACCGATGAGGGAGACCTCCGACTTTCGAGTGAGCGCATCCGCGCTTCCTTTGAGCGGGACGCGCCTGGATTGTCGCTTCAAGTGGAGACGTTCTCACTCTCTGCGAATACAGATGTGTTTTGCGACCTCGTTCAGAGCAAGATCTCGCGCATGACACCAGAGGGTATCGCGCGGATGCGCGACCACTGGTGGTTCAACGGTCCGATTCCGTTCAGCGCGAAGGGACTTCCCGTACCCGCCAATCTGGGTGCTGGACAGTGCCCGCTTGTCGCTCAATTCCTCGCATGGGAAAAATTGTCCAAGTTTCCAGCCGTGTTGGAGAAGATTGACGCGTACGCGCGCAACGAACGGCACATGGAAGACTTTTCCGTGGATCTGGTCCTGGTGAGCAGCCTTGCGGGTGGCACTGGACGCGGATGTTGGCAAACACTCTCCTTCAAGGCGCGTGAACACTTCGGACGAAGTGGACAAGCATGCCGTCCATATGGGTTTTTCTTCGATCAATCTGTCTTTACGAACGTTCAGAGGGGAAGCCCTGAACAGAAGATTAAGTTACGAATCAACTCGCTCACCGGTCTCTCGGAACTCGCGATGTGGCTTCGATCTGATCGGCGGATGCCCGGCGATCCACCTCCGACGGAAGCGACTCCACCAGAGCGCCGATTCCGGTTGCCAGATCTCTCGCAACCAGAGAACACGCAGATTGATGCACTCGACACCGATCGCTACATCCCCGAAGGACATCTCGCGCGAGTTGGGCGATCTCCAATTCATAAAGCGTTCGTCTTCACAAATCAATCGTCCTCAATGGATCTGAACCACTGCGATAAGGTTTATCCACTGTGCGCAGCAGCAATCTATGGTCGGATCATCGTCACACAAACTCGCTCCACGGATGCGAATCAACCCTCGCGCGCCGCGGCAACCGCGACGAGCATTCTATATGTCCCAACTTCAAGAATTCGTGGCGTGATTCTTGCTGCGGCGAAGGCCGAGCGGGCTCGCTCAATTCTTGAGGGTGGGCTTGGTGCAGAAAGAGTCGTTAGTTTCGAGAAAGACATTCCCACTATTCACTCAGAAACGCTGCGCGGCAAGCAGGCGATGCTTGCGCAATGGCTTCAGAAGTTGTTGGAGATCCCAACCGCTGATGATCTCGCCTTCAACGCGCTAGGAAATATCGTCGGCACGCAGAGCGTTGCAATGAAACTTGCTGGCCTGCTGAGCGAAGCCGATACTTCCGACGCGACTGAGGAACTCCGGCGAGCGCTGGTGAGCGGCGACGCAGGAGCGGTGCAAGAACAACTGCAACAGAGCATGACTCCTGAGAGCGAAAGTGCGCGGAACGACTTCACGACAGCTTTGCAGAGAGCACTGGGGATCAATGAGGATCGGTGGGAGTCCCTGCGAAAGGAGGCGAAGTCTGCAAAGCAGGATGTCTTGGTCGTCCTTGCGCGAGAGCTACTCCAGCATCTGTGCAGCGGACACGCGAACTCGATCTTAAAGACGACAAAAGACTCTGGAGGCGCTGTGGGCGCGGCGTACGCGGTTGTGTTAGAGATTTACCGTGTCGTCGCGGAGCTTCGGCATAGTTGTGACTCAAAGTTGGGACATGCGGAACGCGATGCGGTCAACCCCGCCGGCGCAATTTTGGCGGACTATACGAAATCCGTGCGCGGCGTCCGAAAGATCCCGATGATGGGTCGAGCCTTCTCGGCAATCAGCAGCCGCAAACAGCGAGCAATCCTCGCCGCACTCTCGTCCGCACGCCGCACCGTCCTGCTTCCGAGCGTCCTCAAACAGTACGCGGCGTTCCTCGAGCAACTCGCAACCGCAGTCGATCAATGGAAACTTAGATCACAGGATGCAACGAAAACAATTCAGACACGCGCGAATGAACTTAACAAGTTGGTGAAGAAGGACATCGAGCGGTGTTTCACGAAAACCGATACGGGCGCGAACGGTCGTCGTTCCGCGGATGCGCTCCTAACCCGACTCCAACTCGAAGAATCGGCGCCTGAATCTCGCGTCGTCCGCGCACTCCGACCCGTTTACATCAAGAACGACTTCGATGAAACGGTGCGCGCCACAATTGCGGAACGACGCAACATCACCGCTGACCAAGAGCTGTTCGTAGAGCAATTGCTCGGTCGAGATGGGTCATCTCTGACCGATGAAGGCTCCATGCTCTTCGCGCTACCTCGGAATTCGATCAGCGAACGACAGCGATTCCGTACGTCGGTGCAACGGCAACTCGAGGACATTCTTGCGAAGCAGGACGCGCCTGAAGGAGCCGTCCGAAGTTTCATGCTGCCACAGGTACTGTCGGATCTCATGCGCTTGTGGATCGAGGTTTACCACACGAATCAAGGCGATGAAGCGTTCGCTCGACAACTGGACGAGGCTGTGGAAAAAATCACGGGCATCTCGATCAGGGAACTTCAAAAGAAGGCGGTAGATAACGACATTGTTTTCCCCGAGCCAGAGATTCTCCTCGCGCATGCGGCGCTGAAATTGGGTGAAAAGTGCGATCCTCTCGTCCGTCTGCCCGCAAAGACTATTGGGGGTAGCGCTGGAGATCTTGTGACCATTTTCTTGCCGGATCATCCCGATGGATCAGGGGTCGTAAAGGGTGCGAAGCAGGAGATTGATCAGCGGTGGGAGAAATGGAATGACCAGTTCGGTCATGTTCAGGTCACAGCGCGTAGCTCCGACCCATACATGCTGCTTGCCATAAGTGACCATCCGAAGAAGGACTTCGACTCGCAAGGATGGACTGGCTGGACAAGCTTTGACTATTGGTTCCTTGATACTACGCTTGCTTCGTGGCTCTCTGATGTGGAGGATCCGGGTGGTCGAAGCGTCTTCCTTGAAGGCAAGGATGATTCAATCGGGTTGGCATACATCCATCCGTCGTTTGTGCGGGATTCGCATTGGGCACGTCGACGCTGGCGACCATGGTTCAATGAGAACCGACAGAAGACGCAGGACCGCCGTAAATGGGAAGCGCTTGCTTACGCTCTGCTCGGAAACGATATGTATCCGCTGAACGGAGAAGCTGCGTCCGATTCTGAACTGCCGTTCCTCAAGGGCTACAAGGAAGTCTGCGCCGCAATCAAGGCGTGGGCACCAGTGAATCCCGATTACCCGATGGAAGCATGGTCGCTTCCCCTGATGAAGGAGACCCCGGGCGACGGAGGTCCTGCTTTCACGCGGCGAATGTTTAGCTCCGGTGCGGGAGGAATCCGGCTGAACGGTGAAGACCTGACACGCGCCGCCTTTAGCGGTTCGGTCCGCGGCTGGATGGAGTGGTTTAAGTCCGATCAGAGCCGCGAGGTGCTGAATGCGATGTGGGATGAACAGTGCATCTTCGGAAGTCTGATCACGCAGCGCGAGAGCAGTCTCTACGACGTGCTTTCTGCTGAGCACCGCCAGAATGTTCGGAAGACTCTTTGTGAGTTTGTGCTGCGATGGAAGGCATACATCCAGAAGCACACACGACGTGCGGACGATGCTGAAGAGCAGACGAAGTTTCTTGAAGAGTTTGAGCGAATCATTTCGGACAGCAACTTCGACGTGCTCAAATCCTTCGATGGCGCGACAATCCTCGAGTGATGCAACGAATTCCAAGCATCGTCCTACTTTCGACCGATGCCGTGTATGCCCGACTGCGTTCGGTGGAGGGCATTCGCGCGCTCGGTGATTCTGCGCAAACCATGCATGGATCACTGGATGGATTCTTGCATGGCGGAAGTCATGACGTGGCTGTGCTCACCCCAGAGTTGGCGACCCTCTTGGCGTCAAGAGAGTCGCAAGGCGCGAAATCGATCGTTGCGATTTGGGTTGCGACGCGACCGGGCGATGTGACGCGATTCATCGACGCACTTCGAAGGATCGGAACAGCGCTCGGCTCAGCGCTTCAAGAGGATCGACTGCCACTTCCGTTGAGCGGCTGTGTGATCGTCGCGCCAGCTGGATGCAGCGAAGATGATCGTGCCAACATTGAGAGGATCTTGCGCGGTCATGCGATAGCGGATGCCGAATCAGACGCGCTCTATCGCGTCATTCCGCCGCGGCCAACTGTGTTTCTCATGTGTGGAAAAACTCGTGTGAACTCCGCGGGTAATTCGTGGAGTTGCGATCAAGCGTGGCCTACTGCAGTGGGAAGGTTGCTCGCATCGATCGCGCTGCAGCCAGAGCGAGTTCCGGGTCTTCGCGCATGGCGCGCCTTCGCGCTCGGTCGTGATCTGCAGGAAGCACGCGCGCTTGACATCGCGACGCTCGGCATGGTTCGAACCATTCTTGCGGCGGATCAAGAGACGGATGATGAGGAGCAGGGACTCCCTCTTCGATCGAGTGCTACTGATTCTCGCGATCGACGCGCTTCGAAGCAGAAAGACGATGATCTTCGTCCTCTCGATCCACCGCGCGACCGTGTGAACTCGGACGATTGCCCACGGCACGCGCTCGACACCATTGGCTCAAGTCTTCCTACACACCCGGCGCTTCCAAGTTTTTGGGCAATCAAGCCTTCAGACGATGAGAGTTGTGAAACCGCGCGTGGTGGCGCGTCGGATGCGACAGAGTCTCGAGTCGATGAGCGCTCGGGGAACTGCGGTTGGTTACAGCGCAAGCAAGAACGAGGCGAACGATTTCTCGAAGATCGGTTTCAACGCGTTCGAGAAGCGCTTCGTACCTTCATTGGTCCGCGCTCTGTTGTCGACCGTGTGTGGCGACGAATTCATGACTCGCCAACGCAGTTGACGTGGCATGCGAACGGCGGATTTTTTCGCTTCCCAGCAAATCGTGAAGTCAGTCTCGTAGCAGAACAGATGATGCAGTGGCAGAGAATCGGCGCACTCGATCGTGAAGCTGCGATCTGCGCGGATTGCGCTCGAGCGCAGAGCACCGAACTCGACCTCGCCCGCTCCCACTTTTTGAGTCTCGGGTGGCGAATCACCTGCGTTGTGTGCTCCGCGCTCTACGCCGCGGCAGCGATCGGAATCGGCGCTGGGTTGTTGGGAACGGGAGTGACGCTTGCCGTTGGTATCGGCGCAGGCATCTCGGCGATCGCGACTGGCGCGCTGCTGCTGGCACTCGAGTTATGGAAGGGTCGCCGCGGTCGACGCATGCTCGAACGGACTGTGCAAAATGCGGAGAGAGCACGCTGGGATGCCTTTCATGCAAGAGTCGAACTCGGTGCAAAGGGCGAGTTGATTCAGCGCTCGACGGCATGGTTGCAGAGTGCGGCACGAGTTCGAGAAACTGCTTTCCGGCTGCTCGCACTTGAACAAGAAACTCTGCGGACCGCGGCATCTCTCGATGGAGATCTCACAGCGGGAACGACTGCGGAACTCACTCTCGGGTACGCAGAATGCACCACCGTCCGAAGCGAATCTGATGGGTCGCTCACACCAATGATCGACGCGATTCGACGCGATGCGAACCTTCGGCACACTGACCGACGCGCGGAGTTCGATCAGTGGTGGGAAGCGCGACTTCGCGAACTCGATCCAACCGGAGTTGGCGGAATCCCTGCGTATGTTTTTCGACCGGTGCTCACCAAGAAGGTCACTCAACTACGCGATGAGATTCGCGCGCTTGTTTTCGCAAAGTTTGAAGCTGACAACAGTGCGATTTGGTGCGAAGGTGCCAACGCGGCGCTACTCCGGCTGCTCGGCCCTTCGACAGATCTTCCGAGTCTCAGCGTGATGACGACGCGGGCACGGGGGGAAGATCTTGAGCGCACAAGCGTTGCGATATCCCCTTCGCCGACGATTCGAGCGTTTCTGATAGATGGTGCGGCGAAGTCGATTCTCGGAACGAGCACGACTGTGAGTGTTGAGACACCGTCGGAAGACTGGTGCGGGCTCGGCCTCTTTCTCGACGAAGTCACGATTCGCTTTCCTGAGACCACAGATGGTCGGATGCATGATCGATTCCTCGAGGGTCGCTTGCATCCTCATCACACTGCCAACCTTCACAAATCATCGTGAGCGAACCGACCACTCCAACCCCGCCTCCGAAGGCGCGAATGCAAGTCGCGCGCGACACAATGTTGCGCGAACTCGGCGCACTTTCATCTCATCCGTCATTCGCGGCAACTCGCCTTCGCCGCGCACGACTGGTGGCGCTGCTTCCAATCCTCGCGGCGGTTTCCTTCCTTGCGTGGCGTGCGTATCGCGCTTTGGCAGCAATTGGATTTGACATCACGCGAGCGACTGACGACATCGTTCGCCTCGTTCGCGAGATCTTCGCTACTCCCCCACGTCTTATGGTCGGCATCGCGTGCGCAGTTTCGATTTTGCTCACCGCAGCACTCACGATTCGCGCGTCCATTCTTCGATCTGCCGCGTCCGACGCGCACGGCGAGGGAACCGCTCGGGTCTTCGGAATTGTTGGAACCGTCTGCGCAGCAATCGCATGCGCTGGAGTCGCGTGGTCTGTGTCGACGGACCTCATCTCGCTTGAGTACCGTTGGTGGATCGCGATCGGTTCACTCGCGCCGCTCTATGTGCTCCTCACTGCAATCGAGTGGCTCGCGCCTGCCGCCGAAGGCGCTATGGGTTGGCGCCGTTTACTGACTGCGATTGGTTGGACAATTCTTGTTCCGGTTGCGACCGTGACTGCAGCGATGGCGATCCCTGCGGCGTGCACGTTCATTTCCACGAACGCATTTTCCGCGATCGAATCAATCGCCAATACAGTCGGTGCTGCCTACATTGCAACTCTCCTTCGAAGCGCCGTCGCTCAAAACGTCGCCAACGTGATTACGTCGTTCGTCGGGACACTCATCACAATCGCGTTAGTCATCCTCGTCACGATGCGCGTTTCATCGCTGTATGGCGACGTAACTCAGCAGATCCGTGCAATGCGCAGGAAGATGGATGACGCGAGCACAGAAGGAAAGGAGAACGCGGCAAAGGCCAAGCCAGAACCCAAGGTCGGTTGCCTCGGACGCGTTCTCCGCTGGCTTGGATTGTTCGGTGACGATCCTTCCGCGACCGACCTTGCCGCGAAGGAAGCGGAATCCGACAAGCCACTCTCCGCAGAGTGGTTGGAAAGTTTGCGCGTGAAGGCAGACGCTGCGGGGTTCAGTCTGAGCGCGGAGGAGCGCGTCTCTCAACCGCACGAAAAACGCGATGGCGGCACGAGTCCTGAAGTAGATTCAGATGAACTCGCATGGCTTTTCGGCGGGCGCCGTCCCACAACAGATCAACTCGCCGTGTTCCAAGAGTTTCAGCATCGGTGGGCGGAACACTTGAGTGCAGTGCAACTCGCGAAGTATGGACACGATCGAGAGTCTCATGCGGATCTCCTCGTCGAAGTTGAAGGAGGGTCTGGAGACGATGATGTTATGGCAGCCTGCGCGATTTTTGCGACAGTCGCGCGAGGGCAGCGCGTCCTCATTCTCACTCCCGATGCTTCGATTGCCGCGGCAAAGTTTGATGCGATTTCTCGGCGGCTGAAGAGCATGGGATTCGACATGCTGTTTCGCGTGGAGGTACTCACGCGCGAGGGCGTTGCAGACTGGTGCCCTCCAGCTCACGCGCCAAACGCTGACAGAGAAACATCACCACCCGATATTGCGCTGTGCACTCTCGAGTCATACGAGCAAGTGTTTTTTGGTGGTGCGTATCACCCGCTCATGCTTCGCGCATTCCAACGATCGCTCGAAGTTGTGATCGTCGAACGGCTTGATCAGCTCGTACAACGCGATCACATTCGATTGCACCTGCCCTTCGTCCTTGACAAGCATCGGCTGATGCTGCGCACTGAGCATCGTGCGATGCAGTTGCTGCTCACCACCGCTCCAGTTGGAGCCCGCCCGCAAAGCGGCGCCGACCGCGCCTTGATTCGCACCGCACCGCGGCGCAAACTCGCGGAACGTTTCTTTGGAGGTGACGGCGGGCTCGATGCTGCAAAGGGCGTGACCGAATCAGAGAACGCAGAGAGACGAGCAGCGCATGCGCAGTACTTGCGGCCTCGATCTGGCAAGTGGCCGTCGATTCTTATACTCCGAGCGGATCGTGACGCGCTTGCTGACGTTCGCACCTGGGTCGTGCAACTCCTCCTCGAGGAAGACGATGTTGCAGTTGTCGCGAGCGCAGGCGGCGAGACGAAGGCAAAATCCGCACTCGAGTTCCGAAACCAACGCCGATCTGTAAGAGTGACAACAGTCGAAAGTTTCTTCGCGGATCGCGAATCGCTTCTCGAGGTGAAGTGGTTCATCATCGATGACGTTCCAGCTGCCGACGAATTGTGCAAGATCGCCACCCATGTCGGTGCGATACGCGGCGCGCGGTTGATCGTCGTCGCGCCAGAAGGTGTTGAAATTCACTCCACGGCAAAGACGCCTGAACCTACGTTCTCAGTGTTTCCAACAGCATCATCCCCTGCGCTATTCATCGCACATCTTCGCGGTGCAGCTTCTGTTCTCGCCCCGAATGTTCCGAACCGTCGCGAGGACTTTGCACGATTTGGGCTCGAATGGGATGAATCAAGATGGCGTAGGCATGCTCGCGCGCTCACTCCACGATTGCTGCAAGAGAACTGGTCACTCGAACTTGATGGCTCGCTCACAGACCTTGTTCGCAGGGAGACAGAAGTTTGGCCGGCGGTGATTGTCCGACACGAAGAAGGCGTGCAGCCGCTCTCGATTGACCTCCATGCTCCAGTCTCCGCGGGGCTCTGCCTGCTTCCTTTCGGACCACTGCTGCGCATTGGTGCAGCGCCGGAGTTCGACGACCCGCGGCGATACGCGACGTGGATGACTGGCAGAGGACTCAATCTCGGGCGCACAGATCTCGCGTTTTTTCGACCTGTGCGTTTCCATGCAACTCGGCAAGCATTCCGCGCGATCAATATTGAATCGCGAAACGATGGCGCAATCATCGCTGCTGAACCTACCGCCGAGGACGGTGGCGACTTCATCATTCCTGTTCGACAGACGAGGTTCAACCTTCCTCCTGACATGGAACTTGAAGGGCCGTTTGCGCTGCGATCTCTGAATGCGTTTCTATTCAGGATGCACGAAGTCTCAGCTCCTTGCATCTCCACTGAACGCATTGTTGCTGTGACGACTTGCGCGACAGGACATCAGGTTGCGCAGCGGCGATCCATCGCTCCCATTGAGTTCTCGCTGCATATTGGAGTCACCATTCTGTCGATCGGCGGAACACTTCCTAGCGAGGGTGTTGAACCGATCCTGCGCGCGCGATTCGAGGGGCGCTGGGACTCGACGACAAAGTCGCGAGAGCGCCCATGCGCGCGCGACGCGTGGCACGGGCTCTCACGCGTCTTGACCTACGCACTCGGAGAAGTCGCGCCGTCGCTCCTTCAATTCACGAACGCCTATGCGTTTCGACCACCTCGTGGATGCTGTGGGGCAACCGTGCTCTTCATCGAACCTGCTGCGACGAAAGGCACGGCGCAAGATGCGCTTGCGACAATCCTGGATGACCCGTTGCTTCGCGCGAGACTTTTTAAAGCGTTTGAACGCGCCGCACGTGAGGGTCTGCGTTCACCGACGGCGACCCGTATTGACGGTGATGAAGTCGAAGACATCGCGTCGTCCACCGAAGAGTTGCTCGGCATTCTTGAACTGCTCCGCTCCGGGCCAGTTGCTCCAATTGACTTCGTCGAGCGCGAAGGCGAATCCACGGACGCACAGATCCAACCGCCCAACCTCTCGCTTGAACTTGAGACTCCAACCGACTCTTCGCGCGCCATCCCGACGATCGCAACGAGCGCGAACCACCGATGGCGCGACATCAACGCTGCAACCTTCTTCGAGAACGAGGCGCGCGGACGTGACGCCATTCTCCTCTCACCTGAGTATGGCGTACTGCTTGATATCACCGAAGAAGTCGCAACCGCTGCGACGACTGCGTATGGATGGCACGATGGGCTGTCTATAGAAGACAAGGATGCCCTGCGCAAAGCATGCGTCCTCATCGAAGAAGTGCGCGGCTGCAGTGGATTGTTCACACGGTCTTCCGACTATGAGGCGATGATCGCTGCAAATGTTGACCTCGTTCGACCGATCGCGGAGCGCATCCTTTCGATCGCCGATGCAAGCGGTCTCACCTCGACCCGCGCACGCGTCGGGCTTATCGCGAGCATGGTGCAGTCCTTCGAATACTCGATTCAACGCGAGGGTGACGTCAAGGACGAAAAAGATCGAATGGGCGTCCAGATGCCTCTCGAAACTCTCTTCGCACGAAAGGGAGATTGCGACAGCGTCTCAGTGTTGATCGTCTGTCTCCTCCGTTCAGTGAGTATCGCTCGCGCGGGAGTTGTGCTGATTGAAGAACCCGATGGAGGCCATGCGATGGCCGCTGTCGATTGTCCTGCTGTGTACGGCGACTCTCTCCTCACTTGCCGATTCGGACAACTCGTCATAATCGAGGGCACCACACCTCGGCGGCTAGGCTTTGGATCCTCGGAGTACTACCACCGTCATGTGCGACTCCTCGCGTTCCGCTAGCGCAAGGCATTGCCTTGCCGACGGAGTCGATCCGTAACGCTCACCGAGTAGCCCACTAAAGTACGGCCGCGAATGCTCGATCGCGCAAACATCGCGTCAGCCTCGCGGAGTTTGTAGATGATCTGCTCAGGTGAATGTCGTATCTGCTTCATAAAAAGTCTCCAAGGCCCAACCGGGGCTGTGCGGGACTTTCAAAGCGGATGGATCAGCTTTCGGGGAGCAGGTCAGATGCGTCAACTGAGGACACAATCAACCTGTCCACGAAAGCGGTGCAAACTCAGATCATCCCTGCAGTTCCGTCTGCAGTCAGATTCGCGAGCGATGCCGCGGAAGTGATCTCCTCCACCGTC
>Ga0114966_10002055_pt1 | contig 18133 bp, 14 predicted proteins | sample M_130207_XF_Meta_FD_87029 | JGI IMG/M metagenome (GOLD analysis project Ga0114966, IMG submission 87029) | Freshwater microbial communities from Lake Montjoie, Canada to study carbon cycling - M_130207_XF_MetaG | ecosystem: Environmental > Aquatic > Freshwater > Lake | place: Lake Montjoie...
ACCCGACAGGTCGAGGGTGGTCGACTTGGTGGTGACCGGGATGGTGCCGGTCACCGTGGACGTGGTGAGGCGGTGGTCGAGGTCGTAGGTGCCAGCAAAATTGACAGTGGCGCCGTTGGCGTCTGTCAGGGTGCGGGTGAGAATCGCATTGGCCCGGGAGAAGGTGTCGATCTCAGACACCGACTTTGCGTCCTCGAATCCGGCGTAGGTGACCTTGTTGAGGTTGCCGTTGTTGTCACGCGTGGTCGCCGACGTGGTGGCGTTGGCGTAGGTGACCTTGCTGACCTCTCCCTTGAGGTAGCTGATGGTCTCCAGCACCAACGCACTGCCGATGTCTGTGCCAGTGAGGGTGGTGGTGGTGTGCTGGCCGTACACGTCGTAGCCCAGGGTGAAGGTGCGAGTCTGCGACTGCGCCGTGGTTTCGGTAACGTTGGTCAGCGCGCGGCTAGAGGGATCGTAGGCGTTGGTGGTGACGGTGCCGTTGCTATCGGTCGTGCGGAACAGTAGGCCGGTGATGGAGATTTCCGAGGTCGCGACCGTGGTGACACCGCCGATGATGGTCGAGCGAGACGACACCAGCGGGTTGTCACCCACCGCAGGGTTCGTGGCGACCGAGTAGGTGGTGAGGCCGTCACCGGTGGCCGAGCCAGAAGCAAGCGACCCATCGGGTCGATATGCCAGGCAGGCCTTGGCGCCCGATGCGGAGGCTTCGGTCAAGCTTCCTGTGGTGTTGTACTGCTGCTGAGTGGTGGAACCTCCTGGCAGCGTGGTGCCGCTGCGCTGGCCGCCCTGGTCAACGGCCTGACTATCGCAGTTGGTGGCGGTCTGCTGCGGAGCGTAGTAGGAGAAGGTGGTGGTGTGGCCCGACGGGCCGGTGGCCGAGGCCATCTGTCCCCACTGACCGCTTTGACCCGTCGCTGGCCTCCACGCGAAGGAAATGGTGTTACCCGCGGCGGATGTCTCAGCCACCGGGTTGCCGGTGCCGGCCGCGTAGTCGTAGCGGGTCATCGTGTAGAAACTGGATGCGGCACCGCCTGACGTGCGCTGGTCGGGAGTGTCAACGCGCGTGACCTGCCCGAGGCCGGGACGAACGTCGGCGGTGGGCACGGACACCCAGGAGCCGCCGGGGGCAAGCACCTGAATGTTCAGCGCCACCGTGCCCGTGGAGGCCGACACCATGTCGACCTGGAGGTTTGCCGACGCGCCCACGGCCAACGACACCTGGCAGGGGACGGCTTGCGTGCAGGCCTTTCCGTTCGCCCACACATGGGCGCCGGTGAGGGTGCGGAACGAGTACGCTCCAGCCGTCTTAGCGACGTAGCGACCGGTCATCCGCCCGCTCCACATGCCCTCATTGCCCGAGGGATTGGAGGTGAGCGTGAAGCCCAGCGATGTCGGGACTGACCCCCCGATGAGGGGGCCGATTGACCGGTGTGACGGCACTCCGCTGGTGCGGACATTGTCCCAGCTGAACAGCACCAGACCCTCGATCGGCTGCATGTCGACGACATCGGCTCGGGGGTTGGCGTCGTAGGTGTCGTACTGGGTCTTAGTCTCCGTGGCCCCCGACGTTGCGGTCATCGCCAGCTTGGACGGGCCGAACGCCTTCACCGGCTCGCCCAAGGGGTTGTAGACCGTCTTCGAGCGCATGCCCGTGGCCTCGTCGAACACCTCGTTCGCCTCGTCTTGCACATTCCACGTGGCGGTCACCTTGGTGCCGAGCGGTCCCTTAGACCACCGCTCGTCCATCGTGGTCAGTTCCGCAGCGCTGACGATCACCGGAATAGCGTTTCCCGGCGTGGGCGACTGCTTCACGGTGAACACGCCGAGGGCCGGCAGAGGGGCCTGCGCGGCGAGCGTGGAGTACGAGTACGTCTGGGTTGCCCGCGTGGTCTGCTCAGTGGTCTGGGTATTGCCAGAAACGAGGCCCGCGGGCGTGGTGATGGTATGAACGCGGCCGCTGGCGTCGTAGGTCACGGTGGTTTGGGCGCGCACATCGTCGGCGGGCAGAGCTGTGCCGCCGGGGGTGACAACCTGAGCTGCGATCGCGGCTGCGGCCAGAGGCTGGCGCAGACCCACGATGCGAGCGGACCGGTCCCACGCGAGGTCAGTGACCTGAGCGAAGGCGCCGGTGCCCGCGTAGGCGGTGATGCGCCCGATCTGCGCGCTAGCAGCCAGGCATGGACTCGCGACCACCACGCACACGTACGACACGGCGGTCTTCTGTCCGTCCCACGACGTGGAGGAACACAGGGAGCCGGTGGGCACCTCGATGAAGCCCGAGGCGGGAGCCACGCAGTCGGCCGACGGGGCGTAGTGGAACTGGATGCGCCGCCCACTGACCGGATCGGTGATGTGGTCGAGCGCTCCGGCCGTCCACGACTGCTGCAGCGAGGGCATTCCGTACGTCCACACCTTCGACGGCCACACGGTGAACGTTGACGTGGTCGCGTGCGCGGGGAAGGTGGTCACCGTCTGGCTCGCGTCGGTGGCCGTCCACGCGCCATCGGCGTCAGCGGCCAGCGTGGTGATACGCCCGCCCGGCCACGTTTCGTGCGGCCCGAGGTCGGCGGTGAAGGCGCCCGCGCCCGACTTCTCGAACGTCACCTCCCAGCCGTTCCAGCCGGTGAGCTTGGCCCGCTGCCCGCCGAGCGACACCGTGAGAGATTTCCAACCCGAGTCGACGCCCTGCGGTAGTAACTCCCATCCGCTCGCCAGACCCTTCTGCGCTTCACTGCTGGGCCGGAACATCAGCGAAAATCCCGCCGTACCTTCCAACGTCGACAACCCAGGAGAGGTCCACTGCGCCACCGGCTCACCGGTGACCTGCGACACCGATAGGCCCCCGGAGGGCCACAACTGCTGCTGACCTGCGCGCTGCACGTCGACCGCCAGCACCCGCTCGGCCACGACCACCACCGAGGTGTTGGCAGCGTTGACCACCGACACCCGATAATCCTGGCGAGGCGCCAGCCACCCGGTCGGAACCGTCCACGACGCCACCCCGCTGGTGACTGATACCAAATCGGACTGCCGCACCACGCCGGTGGCCACGGTACGAACCACGAACTTCACTGACGCAACATCTAGCTGATCGACCTGCAGGGTCGGCACCGTCGACGACAACACTCCCATCGACCGCAGCGGCACCACCACACCCGCCAACGGCGTCCACCGAGGCCCAGTAGATGTCGAGCCCGGCAGAGCCGGCAACAGTTGCGCGTCCCAGGTGGAAGCCGCCGTGGTGGCCGCAGCCACCGGGGCCGCACCCGCCGGCGCAACCGCGCCAGACAGTCCCACCAGCACCATCGACAGCGACACCCCTACCGCCGCGACCTTGGCCACGGAGCCGCCCACACCCGACAACACCGCGCGCCTGCCACCCATCACTGCCTCCATGCGTCGATTCCGTTCGGTGTCGGCCGGCCCCCTATGGGGCCGGCCGTACTGCCGATGTGCTGATATGTCTCCCCCCGGTGGCGCGCTACTCGGTCGTCACGCCGCACTCGAGTCGAGAGTCACGCCGTAGTGCGCGTCGTGACCGGAGACGCCGTGGTCGGTGATGTTGCAGAAGGCCCGGTTGGCGCCGCCACTGACAGTGCAGGTGGTCGAATCGCCGGACACGGCACCGTTGGCGGCAACGATCGCCCGAATGGTGACCACCTGGTCGGTGTAGTTGCAGCTCGTGGCACAGCCTTCAGGGCCGCCCATGAACCTGTACGTCAACGTCACCGTGTTGGCTGCACCAATCGGAAGGATGGCGCCAAAGTGAACCACCGGCAAGTAGCCCTCGGCGTACGGCGCGATACTCGCTGCGTTGTTCAGCGCCCCATTCGCAAGCCTGATCTCGACGTGTGCCACGAGGTGGTATAGCGCGACGTAGCTGTGCACCTTGTGGTAGGTGAAGGTCGAAGATGACGGAACCGTCGTCACCTCGTAGTGCCCGTCGAGGCTCGCCGACACTCCCTCGATGGTGACCCGGCTGCCGACCTCGATTCCGTGCGCCTCGGTGGTGCCAACATGCACGACATTTCCAGAAACCGAGATGCCACTGATGGTGGCGCTCGAGTGAGTGTCGCCGCGGACGTCGCGAATCGCGCTGTTCCACACCGCGCTCGTCAGATGGAGGCGCTGGTTGATGCGGTTGGTGACGTTAATTGCCAACGTCTTGGTGAACAGGCGGTAGTCGTGGCGAGTCCAGCGAGTGCCGGTGCCGTAGCTGTTGAATTCCTCGCACCCGACGTACGTCGAATTACTCGTACTGCTGGAGTTGGCCGAGGCACCGCCACTGCACGTGGCCGAGACCCCACCATTGCCGACGTTCACCGCATGCTGGAACTTCTCCGCGAAGTGCCCGGTCGCTAAGCCCTCGTTCACCGTGGCGTAGCCCGTGAAGGTACAGCCCTTGTCCGAGCCAGTCCCAGTGCCATACAACCGCTTGCAGAGCCCGGCCGACCACCCGCCGTTGATGGGGAGATCGTTGTTGGAGGTGCCGAGGGTCCAGACCTGCTCCATGCCGCCAGTGCCAGCGTGCTTTCGGCTGACCCAGTTGGTGACATGCATTCTCACTCCGCCAGCCTGCGACTGCACCCCTGGCGAGATGAATCCGTGAGTGCGGTTGACCACGCCCACGCAGGCGGAGTGCACGTAGGAGCGTCCGCCGTTTTGGCCGCAGTCGCCGGATGGTGCCCCGGGTGAGGGGTAGTTCGGCGCCATCGCCGAGGCAGGCGCCCCAGCGGTCATCGTCGCGGCAGCGAGGACGAAGGCCCCCAGTGCGGCGGAGAGAATGGTGCGCTTCATCGGTGCTCCTTGGTCGGTGAACATAAGGCATGAGGTAGAGGTGACGAGATGGTATTGGCTGACTCTCAGCCCGCGCCACAGCACCTTTCCAAATGGAAAGGTCGCGCGAGGTGCGTTGAGCGCACTGTTTTGGTGCGATATGTTCCTCACATGACCCAACGCCCCCTCGCCCTCGCTGGCGCACTCCTCGTACTCACCCTGGCCGCGTGCTCGACCGCATCGTCGGGCACCGCCATCAGCTCGCCCGCGGCTAGTTCCGGGGGCTCCGGCCCGATTCGCATCGGTGTCGAGGGGCCCCTCAGCGGAGACCAGAGCGTCACCGGCGTTGGCATGGTAAATGGCGCCCAGCTAGCCGCAACCGACCTCAACGCCAAGGGCGGCATCAATGGCCGCCCAATTGAGATCGTGCCCATCGACGACGCTGCCGACGCCACCATCGGGGTCGCCGCCGTTACCGCCGCTATCGCAGCTGGCCTCGACGGCGTGGTCGGCCCGTACAACTCGGGCGTGGGCATCGAGACCCTGCCGCTCTACCTCAAGGCCGGACTCGTGCCGATCCGCCTCACCTCCAATAGCAGCACCAACTCCATGGGCTACACCCTGCAGCCGATGGACTACCAAATCGCTCCCGTCGCGGCGAAGGGCCTGACCACGTGGCTCGGGGCCAAGAAGGTCGCCATCCTCTACGACACGACGCAGAACTACACCACCGACTTGGCCGAGTCGCTCAAGACCGAACTCGAGGCTGCAGGCGTGGTGGTGAGCGCCTTCACACCCATCGAGCCGGGCCAAAAGAACTACGACGCCCAGGTCAAGACGGCAGCGGCCACGTCGCCCGATGTCATCTACGCGGCCACCTACTTCCCCGAGGGCGGGCTCATCGCCAAGGCAATGCTCAACCAGAAGGTGACCGCCAAATGCGTCGCCGACTTCGCCTCTGCCGACCCCGGCTTCATCACCACCGCCGGCAACGCCGCTGCCATGAACTGCCCGGTTGTGGGAGTTCCTTCACCCGGCGAGTTCCCCGAGGGCAAAGCGTTCGTTGACGCCTACACGGCGGCCTTCGGTACGGCGCCCGGCACCTGGAGTCCCTACACCTACGACTCAGTGGGCATCCTCGCTGCCGCAGCCGCGGCGACCGGAGGCTTCGATGCCACCAAGCTGACGGCCTTCCTCAACGAGGTCAAGGACTGGCCGGGCGCGACTGGCTTGGTCACCCTCGACTCCGCCACCGGCAACAGGGACCCCGCCACCGTGGTCTTCCTCGACGTCGACGAGGCCGGCGAGTTCCACGTGGACGAGGCGTGGGCTAGCGCAGCGAAGCCGCTCTGGCTCTTCCCCAGCTAGCATCGCCGCGCGACTGTGAGAACGAATGGTGCAGTAAGACTCTGGTCTCCCTGCACCATTCGTCGTTCGGCGTGTTGTCTCGTGGCTGAAGCGCCGGGGAGCCGCTAGCGTGGCGATGTGGAGGCGCTCTTCGAGGTAGGTGAGGCCACTCCCCTGCCCCCCGGATTTACCCACCACGTCGGCTGGCTGTCCGCCGACGAGGCCGATCGATTCCTCACCACGCTCACCACCGGCCTCGCGTGGTCGCAGCGCCCACTGTTTATCGCCGGGCGCGCGGTACTCACTCCGCGCCTCACCTGCTGGGTGGGACCCGAGCCGTTCAGCTACTCGGGTGGCGTCGAGCCGACGCATGAGTGGACCCCCGAGCTCGCCAACATCGGTGCCCGCGCCGCAGCGGTTGCGGGCGTGACATTCAACTCGGTGCTCGCCAACCTGTACCGCGACGGCAGCGACAGCATGGGGGCGCACAAGGACGACGAGCCCGAGTTTGGGACCCGCCCTGTGATCGCGTCGGTGAACCTCGGGGCCACGCGCGACTTCGTGATCAAGCACGACGGGACCGGCGAGCGGCACGTGATCGCGCTCGGCCACGGCGACCTGCTGGTGATGTCGGGCCGCTCGCAGCTCGACTGGTCACACTCGGTGCCCAAGCGTGCGCGAGTGTCGCAGCCGCGCATCAACCTGACGTACCGGCAGTGGAAGGTCGGCTAGACGTTGCCCGCTAGATGAGTGAAACCCGTCAGCGTCATGCAACCCAACAAGTTCGGTGCACGACTGAGTGCACGCCACCCCTAGAAACCACGAAACCCCTTGGTATCCAAAGGGTGCCGGTGGTGGGCGATACTGGGTTCGAACCAGTGACCCCTCGCGTGTGAAGCGAGTGCTCTACCACTGAGCTAATCGCCCGGCATGGGAGAGCGTAACGCATGCTCGTCGCTGCTCACGCGCTCCATCACCACGTTGAGGCCGAGGTCGCGCAGAACGCGGTACCCACGCGACTCCAGGTGGTGCACAGCGTCGTCGGACCCCTTGCCCACGGCCGTCATCACTTCGAGGCAGACGATCTCAGGGCGCCATCGATCGAGGTCGAGCGACCTGAGTACCGACAACTCACCACCCTCGACATCCACTGTCAGCAGGGACAGTGGAGCGATCACACCGAGGTCGTCGAGCACGTCATCGAGCCGCCTGACCGGAACCTCGACCGTGCGGCGCAGCCTGTAGCCCGCCGCAACGTAGTCGGCGGCGGCGCGTGCGTCACACGTGCTGAGCATTCCAATCTCGAACTCGTGCAGCGTCACTCGTCCGCTGCCCTCTCCCACCGCACAGCTGACGAAAATGTCGTCGGGCCTCCAGTGTCGATAGAGCGTCTCGAGGTGACTCAACGGGTCGATGCACACCCCTCGCCAGCCCTCGCGATACAGCAGGTACGAGTTACTGAGGTGAAACGGGTGATTGCTGCCGACATCCACGTATGGCCCAGCAGCCCCACGCGCATGCAGGGCATCGAGGAGTTCCTTGTCTTCGCCATGCTGCGCGAACGTTCCTTCACGCAGCGGCTCCGAGTGCCGCAGTCGGTCGCGCGCCGAGAACACCGCCTCGCCCACGATCGGCAGCGACACCAGAACTCTGCGCAACCGCGACCTCATGCCACGGCTCATTGGCTGGCGCCTGCCGGCAGTACTCTCACGGGTCGATCCGGCCCGCGGCCAACGCCTCGAAGAGGGCCACCGCTCGCACCGTCAGCGGGCCAGGGTCGCCAAGAGTTCGGTTGTACCCCTCGCCCACCACGCGCGACACCGGCTGAACGTTGCGCGTAGACGACGTGAGGAACACTTCCTCGGCATGGTGCAGCACCTCGAGCGGAAGATCCGCCTGCTCGACCGGCAGCTCCCGCGCACACCACTCGATCACCAGCTCGCGAGTGATGCCCCCCAGACATCCCGACGATAGCGGCGGGGTCATCAGCGTGCCGCCCATCACCACGAACACGTTGGTTCCTGTGCCCTCGCACAGCTCGCCGCGAGTGTTGGCCATCAGCGCCTCGCTGGCGCCCAGCGACTTCGCTGACGCGAGTGCCACCACGTTGTCGGCATACGAGGTGGTCTTGAGTCCCGCGAGCGGCGAGCGCTCGTTGCGCGGCCACGGCACCACCGCGACGGTCGCAGTGTCAGGCCAGGCGGCAGTGGCCGACGCGGCGACCACCAGCGTGCCTCCGTGGGCCCCCCGCTCGCTGCCCAGAGGAGCCACTCCGCTGGTGCAAGTGATGCGCAGCCGCGCGGAAGCACCCAGTTCGCGCGCGTTGGACTCGCACACCGCGTGCACGGCCTCGCGCACCACCTCGTCAGAAGGCAGCGGTAGCCCGAGGCCCGCGGCCGATGCGCCGAGCCTGCGGAGGTGGCGTGTGAGTGCGAACGGCTGGCCATGCCACACCGCCAGCGTCTCGAACACGCCGTCGGCGACCGTGAACCCGTGGTCGAGCACTGACACCGCCGCGTGCTCTGCGTCGACGAGCTCGTCGTTGACCCAGTACCTCATTCGGCCCTCCCAATCGATTCGCCCGCCACCGCGAGCAGCCGCGCGGCCTTCAGCTCAGTCTCGTCCCACTCGCGCTGAGGGTCGCTGTCCCAGGTGATGCCCGCGCCTGTTCCGAATCGGATTGTGGTGTGCTCATCTCCACGACCCACTGCACCAGCGAGCCAGAAGGTGCGGATGCCCACGGCAAGCTCGCCTCGGCCCCCGTCGGCATCGACCCAGCCGATCGCGCCGGTGTAGGGGCCGCGGTTCACCGGCTCGAGCTCGCGGATGAGTCGCAGCGCGCTGCTCTTGGGTGCTCCCGTGACTGACCCCGGGGGAAAGGTCGAGGCGAGGATGTCGGGCCAGCCAAGTCCTGGAAGAAGCCGTCCGGTGATCGTGGATACGAGGTGCACCAGCCCCGGGTGCGCCTCAACCCGAAGCAGGCTCGGAACCTCGACCGACCCCACTTCGCACACGGGCGAGAGGTCATTGCGCACGAGGTCGACGATCATCACGTTTTCTGCCTCGTCCTTGGGCAGCAGATCGCCCTCGGTGCGACCGGTGCCCTTAATCGGGCTCGACTCGAGCAACAGGCCATCACGCCGCACAAATTGCTCGGGCGACGCCGTGGCGATGTGCACTCCGCCCGGGGGCAAGGCCTCGTGAGCAGCCTCTGGAAGCCGAATGAACCCCGCGTAGGGGGCCGGGTTTCCGGCGGCCAGCAGGGCAGCGAGCCCGGCGACATCGATCTGACCCCTGTCGGGCAGCCGCGCCTGCATCAGCCTGCACAGGTTCGCTTGATACACATCGCCGAGGGCGATGCGTTCGCGTACCGAGTCGACGGCTCCGATGTACATCGCCTCCGACATGGAGGTGGTCCACGCAGACCGAGCCGGACCAGCCCAGGGCCCGTGCGGGGCGGTCTGGCGCGCTGACACGGTACCGAACCGCGCGCAGGTAACCTCTCCCTCGAAGCCGACGACCACCGCCCACCAGCCCTCCGAGTCGAGCGCGGCAGGATCGTTCGTCACGTCGAGGAGTTCGGTCGCCCAGCGTCCGCCTAGGTGCGCCGCGGCCGTCATTTTCTCAGCGTAGTGCGATCAGTGGCACGCAAGCCCGCGTGACGGGGACTGATTGGAGCGCCCCCCGCTGATCGGGTAGGGTGAGCGAGCGCTCAGGGTGATCCTCTGAGAGTGTGCGGACGTAGCGCAGCTGGTAGCGCATCACCTTGCCAAGGTGAGGGTCGCGGGTTCGAATCCCGTCGTCCGCTCGGCAGGCCCTCTGGGCCTACCACCGGTGGCGTGGCCGAGAGGCGAGGCAACGGCCTGCAAAGCCGTGTACACGGGTTCAAATCCCGTCGCCACCTCTCATCGAGGTGAACAACTGAATGCAGTACAGCGGGGCGATTGGCGCAGTCTGGTTAGCGCGCTTCCCTGACACGGAAGAGGTCACAGGTTCAAATCCTGTATCGCCCACACTTGAAACCCGTTGCCTAGCAACGGGTTTCTTCGTTGGGGAAAGGGTATGCAAAGTGTCAGGATGACCAATGTGCGTCATACATGCGTCAGGAAGGAATGTAACCCCTCATGGACATAAGCGGCTAGCGAGTCGCACGTCGAAAGACCCCCACGTTCCGCTAGCGGAACATTGGTGCCGGGAGCTAGTCACCCCCTCGATACGTTCACCACACCAGCCGTGAACGCTGACCGAGGGACACCAGATGATGGACCCACCGGACGACACCACCACGAAATCTGGAATACCAGCCATCACCAAGGGTTCGACCCACCGAACCCGTCGCCTCGCCATCATCGGCACACTCACGCTCGTCATTGTCGTTGGCCCTGTGCCCGTCGGCGCCCAAGTGACGGACACACGCTCCGACTCAACGAACTCTCACGGAACCCTCAGGTAGGCGGAGGGGGAACCGCACACACGGTGTTCAGGCCCGCCCATGGGTCGGGACATCGTGACTGCGTATAACTCGTTACGCGACGAGCGACCCTCACGACGACAACTCTTACTGAGCTGGCGTCAGGGCAAGTAGCGTTCACGAACACCTAACCCACGCAGCCTTCGTCGAGATTGAATGGCGGAAATCGTCGGACCCCAAGTCCCAGTCGATTTCCATCACCTGCAGCTAGAGGTTCTTGGGTAAGCCCCTGATCACACGAGAATTCCGCCCTGACCGACGCCACCCACGCCACCGCTCCACGACATGGAAAAGCCCTGCCCGACTCGAGGTCGGGCAGGGCCAGATGCTTCGCGACTACTTCGCGACGCCTTCCCAGAACAGCGAATCGCCCACGGCGTTTGAGGTGCGGTGAATGCGACCGTCGAGGTGCTGGGCAACCCACACGGCAGCGGCGCTCACAGCAGCCTCGGCCTCTTCGTGCGTCTCCCACACGCTGACCGAGATGAGGGAGACCGGGTCAACCTCGATGAGTGAGTAAGCCTGGAAGCCGGGCTGGGCCTTGAAGATCTCGAGCATGCCTCCGGGAGCCACGACCAGGTTGTTGACGTCGGTCACAGTGCCGTGAAGCACGTCGTAGTTTGCGATACGCAGGTGATTCATGTTTCGTCCATTCTTCGTCGCCCCGGGCGGGCGAGATAACCGCAGAATAGCGCAACGGCTAGTGGCAGGGACCCGTCGTGTACCCCGCCACGTCGATACCCGGGCTGCGTCGGAAAAATCCGCTGGGCTTGAGGTGGAAGCCGGTGCGCTCGACCGGCATCACCGGCCAGTCCTCGGTGCGCGGGATGTGGTTGGTGCCGAACACGTACCACAGCACCACATCGGTAGCCTCGAGGTCGCGGTTGGCTGCCGTCCACTCGGGCAGGCCAGCGCCGCCCGCGTGCTGGAAGGGGTAGTCGCCCGCGGGATAGCGCTCAGCTCGCTCGTTCGGAGTGACCCACAGATGGTGATACATGAACCCAGCACGCTGACCAATCACCGACTCACGCTGGGCCATCGGATACGTGGTGTGGCCGGGCACGAGCTTGTAGCCCACCGAGTGACCCACGTGGTTGGGCTTCTCAGGGTTGATCACCTTCCAGAACCGCCCGGCCATCGGGTCGATCAGGCGCTGGGCGTTCGACTCGCTGAGCAGCGGCGTCTCGGTAATCTCGTACGCGGCCCCGTAGGGGTTGCGCGGCCCGAGCGGGTGCGCCACCGAGTCGACCTCCATCACGGTGTTCGTGTTGCCGTCGACATCAAGGTCAAGTCGCGCGCACAGGATGTGCTGGTGAAAGGGCGCGAGCAGTCCTGGCTCTAGTTCGGTGGCCGACGGATGCTCGACACCCGGCTCCCCCGCGATGGTCAGCACGATGCCCGTGAGCTTGGCCTCGAACTCAATCGAGCCGTCTTGGTAGAAGTACCAGAAGTAGCCGTATTCGTAGTTATTCACGGTCACGATCGACGACACCACAAACCGACGGCCGCGACGCACCTCCACATGCCCGGTCTCGTCGGTGTGCTTCCAGAGGATGCCGAAGTCTTCCTCGTGCAGGCAGATAGCCCGGGGAATCTCGCGCACACCGCCCTCGGGCGTTACCACCGCAACGTCGAGATACACGATCTCACCGAGACAGTCGCAGCCAAGGGTGAGCGAGTTGGTGTAGTTGCCCAACCCGAATTCACCTGTATCGAAAGCCTGCTTACGGTGCGCTGCCGGCGTGGGGTCGCCGTAAGGAATCACGAGCTCGGCGATCGACATTCGGTGAGCGATGCGACGCTCGTTCCCAGCGTCATCGAAGCGCACGTCGTGAATGATCAGCCCCTCGCGCTGGCAGAAGCCCACGCGAAGTTTCCATCGCTCCCACTCAACGCCCCAACCATCGATGCTGAACGACACGCCGTCCTTCTGAACGATCGCGAGGTCGCGCAGGTGCACGTCGGCGCCAGTCTGATCGGCTCGATAGGGGCCCGGAGTGGTGGGTGTTGCGATCGAGGGATCATCTTCCACGGCCACCACCGCGCCCGTGTCGAGGTCAACAATCGCGTGCAGAGCCGAGATGGGGTGCGCGTACACGTTGGCGTCGGGCGTAGGTCGGTGCCACATCGGTGTCCAGACCAGTCGGCGGCTGTCGTCGACCCCTGCTGGCACCTGGGAGCCGAACGGCCACGTTTCGAGGTGAACGTCGTCGATGCTGTGGATGCCGCGCGCCCGGAGTCCACTCAGCACCCGCTCGTCAGCGCGAGCCGCAGTCATGGCTTCATTGGCCTCGGTGCTGAGCACGGGCGACAGCGCACCCGGAATGTCAGTCCACGAGCGCACGGTGGCGGCAAGCCCGTCAATGCCCACGATGGCCTCGCTCACCACTCCCTCGGCGCGGTTCCACACCGTGACGCGCGCGGCCCGGTCGAGCGGGTCATTGGTGCGCCAGGCCAGAACCGCAGCCTTGGAGGGCTCGTCGAGCTGCACCATGGCGATCAGGTGGCGATGGTCGAGCCCGCGGGCGAGGGTCAGTGCCTGCACCACTGTCTCGAGCTCAACCGGACTCAGCGGGTCGAGGGGGTGACATGCCATGGGTTAAGCCTAGGTGTCGGCGGCAGAAGTGCGCGATGAAGATCGCGGGAATTCATTGACAGGTTCCCCGATGCGCGATTGACTTCGGCCAGCGCTGGTAGGGCTAGCGCTCCCCCATCAGGAGGACCCATGTCGCTACAGGAAATTGATCAGAGCGATCTCATCACCGAGGCCGCGCTGGAGGAGAAGTCAAAGCTGAGAAGGCACTTCGGTCGCTTCGACATCTTCTTCTTCCTCATCTGCGCCATCGTGGGTGTCGACACCCTCGGCCAGGTAGCCGCGAGCGGGCCACAGGGCTTCCTCTGGCTCATCTTCCTCTGCGTGTTCTTTTTTGTCCCGTACGGACTGCTGGTCGCCGAACTCGGCTCCGCATTCCCCGAGGAGGGCGGTTCGTACGTCTGGACCCGCATGGCGTGGGGACGGCTGCCAGCCGGACTCAACTCGATCTTCTTCTGGTTCTCCAACCCCGTGTGGATTGGCTCCACGCTGGCGCTGCTCGTTATCGCCGCGCTGCAGAACTACGTATTCCAGTTCGAAGACGGCAGTTGGATGTGGTGGGCCGTTGGCCTCATCTACATCTGGTTCTCGGTGTGGTCGGCCATCCTGTCGTTCGGCGTGGGAAAGTGGATTCCCACCGTCGGAGCGTGGTGCCGCATCGCTCTCGTGGTGATCTTCAGCGTCACCACCGTCATGTACGGCATCCAGTTCGGGCTACACATTCCCGAGGCCACCGAGTGGACGCCCACCTGGATCGCCTTCGTCGCCCTCGTGCCTCTGCTCTTCTACAACCTGGTGGGCTTCGAGCAGCCCAGCGCTGCCGGCGACGAGATGAAGAACCCCCAGAAGGACGTGCCCACCTCGGTGCTGCGCGGCATGGGCGCCTCGATCCTTCTGTACGGCTTGCCCATTCTTGCAATTGTCTTTGTGCTGCCGCCGTCTGCCATCGCGGGCAACGGCGTGTCCGCCTTCCTCGACGCGGTCGACACCACATTCCAAGTGTGGGGCGGCGCTCAGGACATCATGATCAAGCTCGCCGTGATCATGTTCATCCTCGCCGTAGTGTCGAGCGCCAGCGCCTGGCTGATGGGCTCCGACCGTGCCCAGGCTATGGCTGCGGTCGACGGCACCGGACCCCGGCGGCTTGGGCACTTCTCGAGCAAGTACGGCACGCCGATCACGGTAAACCTCGTGTCGGGAGTCATCGCGACCCTCGTGTTCGCGGCGTCGGCCCTCATCGGGGGTGGCGACGCAGCCACCGCGTTCAACGTCACGCTTGGCGTCGTGCTTCTGTTCACCACCCTGTCGTACATCATCATCTTCCCGTCGCTCATCAAGCTGCGGAAATCACACCCGCACACCCCGAGGCCCTACAAGGTCCCCTTTGGGATGGCCGGCGTGTGGATCTGCGGCATTCTGACCACCGGCTGGGCGGTGTTTGCCTCGCTCTTCGGAATCTTCCCAGGGCTCTTCGCCGATGGTCAGTTGCTTAACGACGATGGGCTGCCTGAAGGTGTCTCGCGCATGGAGTACACCAGCATCGTGGTGGGGGCCATCGCTATCGCCCTCGCCGTGGGACTGATTTTCTACCGGCTCGGCCGCGGCACGCGTCAGCACCTGGTGATCGACCCCGAGATGCCGATCGAGGCTCAGGCCGAGAAGGTCTGACGCTGCGGGGTCGCCAGGACCGTTCCCACCACGGTTGGTGACGCGGCTCGAGGTAACCTTCACGGTCGCCGTCGACTTTTCCTGCGAAAATCGACGTCCCGTGCACTTTCACTGCGAAAGTGCACGGGGTCGGTCGGTTCTGACACCTCGACACCAACTCGCCCCTGCAGCAGACACGCCACCGTGGCGCCAACGAACACGGCGACCGCGCTGACGTACGACCACAGCATCACCGCAACGGGGGTGGCAAGAGCCGCGTACACATTGAAATTGCTGAACAGGTGGTCGGTGTAAAAATGCAGGCCGATCGAGCCGATCACCCACCCCACGAGGGCCACCCCCGCGCCGAGCACATCGTTGTGCAACCTCGCGCGAACGGGAAGGGCCGTCTGGAAAAGCAGTACCAGCAGCCCAATCACCACCAGCCCCACCAGCGAGTACGACAGCAGCATGGAACCGCCGCCCCACCAGAGCGGTAAGCGGTCGGGGCCGAGCGCCATGAGTGCCACCGCGATTCCTGCGGCCACGAGCCCGGCCAGGTAAAGGAGCAGTCCCAGTCCGCGGTTGCGCGCGTAGCCGCTGTGCTCCGTCTGTCCGTTGATCACCGCCACCCCCACGGTAAGGGCAGCCACCATGCGCGAGCCGGACCACAGCGCGATCACGATGCCTAGCAGGCCCACCTCGGTGCCACCCGAGCTGATCTGGTCGAGCAGGGGCAGCAGGAACGAGTTGACCGCCTCGGGCGTCAGCACGCGACTGGCCACGCTCACCACCTCCGCCTGCACGGTCGCCACCGTCGACGGGTCGGAGTAGCGGGCAGCGACGCCGATGCTCGAGAGAACTCCGAGGGCGATCCACGGCAGGGTGAACGTGATCCAGAACCCGGTCTCGGCTGCGAGGCCAAAGAAGCGCGACCGCTTCACGATGGCGATCACAAGCAGAAGAGGAGAGGGCAGCGCGGCGACTGTGCGAGTGACCTGTCCGGCGATGTTCACGTGCTCACGCTAGACGACCTGCACCCAGTAACCTGACGGCATGGAAATCTCAGGGTTCTTCAGCGCGATCGTGGTGGACCGGCCGCCGACCGACGGCGTCTGACCGATGGTCACGCCCATCGTGGGTTACTCATCGTTATTCGACCCCGACGACCCGCTCGCCCACTACCCGTGGCCCGAGGGCCGCTGGGTGCGCGCCTCGATGGTGAGCACTGTCGACGGCGCTGGCGCCGGGCCCGACGGCACGTCGGCGGGCATCAGCACGCCCGCCGACTTCGCGCTCTTCCGCGCCCTGCGCAACAACTGCGACGTGATCGTGGTGGGGGCCGGAACCGCTCGAGCCGAGGGGTACCGACCCCCGGCATCGGCACGACTGGCCGTCGTGACGCGCAGCGGTCGGCTCGACCCCATGCTTCCCTTTATCGCCAATGCTCGGCTCGACGCACTGCCGCTGGTGCTCACCTGCAACTCAGCTGACACCGAGTCGCTCGCCCGGCTGCACGGTCTCGCCGAGGTGGTGTTGTGCGGTGACACCGCGGTCGACCTCACCGTGGCGCTCAGCGAATTGGAGGCTCGTGGGCTGCGCCGCGTGGTGGTCGAGGGCGGGCCCAGCCTGCTGGCCGACCTCGCTGCCGCCGACCTCGTCGACGAGTACGACCTGCAGCTGACGCCATTCCTCGCCGGAGGCTCGTACGTGTCGGGGTCGCCCACGTCGCGCATCCTCAGCCGATCGCCCCTCACCATCGCCCCCGCGCCTCTCACGCTCGCGCATGTAGTCACCGACGGCCAGACCGTATTCCTGAGATACCTGCGGGCCGGGGCTGCCGACGGCGGCTCAGCCACCACGCGAGCCGCCACGCTGCGGGACGAGTAAGGGCTCTAGGTCAGGAGCGAGCGGAGGCCGGCGCACATACCGCGTAGCCCACCGCAGCGGTCACGATCGCCACGAGGAACACCGACGGCCAGGCCCCGATCACACCCGCGAGTGGGTGCGACACCGCGAAGGCCGCCACGAACACGCCGACCGCGAGAGCGGCGCGCAACGTGCCGGCAGACCGCCGCCACCGCCAGCCGCACCACGCGGCTCCGAGCACCAGCACCACACCGCCCAGCGCACGGTTTCCGGTGCCCTGTGCCACGCCGAAGCCAGCCACCAGGGTAAGCGCCGCCACCAGCGGAGTCAGCGCACGCTCAGTGGCCACGCGCCACCCAGTCGTCGTAGTGGTCCGACTCGGCGCCGATGGTGGTCTCATCGCCATGTCCGGTGAGCACGCGAGTGCCAGCCGGAAGGCCAAGCAGCCGCTCGCGGATCGAGTCGAGAATGGTGGGGAAGTCGCTGAACGACCGGCCCGTGGCGCCCGGCCCGCCGTGAAAGAGCGTGTCGCCCGAGAGCAGCACCCCGAGTTCGGGAATGTGCAGGCACACCCCGCCCGGCGAGTGTCCCGGCGTGTGCAGCACCTCAACCCGCAGACCCGCCACCTCAATGACGTCGCCGTCGAGCATCGTCGACGGGGTGCGGTCGGGGTGCACGACCTCCCACAGCATCAGGTCGTCAGGGTGGAGCAGCAGCGGCGCCGCGGTGGCGTCGGCGAGCTCGCCCGCGACGTCGATGTGGTCGTTGTGCGCGTGGGTGCAGATGATGGCCGCCACCGCGCGGTCGCCCACGACCTCAAGAATTGCGCTGGAGTCGTGCGCGGCGTCGACGATGATGACCTCGGCATCGTCGCCCACGACCCACACATTGTTGTCGACCTCCCACGTGCCGCCATCGAGCGCGAACGTGCCGTGGGTGATCACCCGTTCAACCCGGGCCATCACAGCACCACGACGCTGCGCAGCACATCGCCGTGGTGCATCTTCTCGAAGGCAGCCTCCACGCCTTCGAGCGCGATCTCCTCGGACACAAAGCGGTCGAGCGGCAGTCGCCCCTGAAGGTAGAGGTCGATGAGCATGGGAAAATCACGGCTGGGCAGGCAGTCGCCGTACCAACTCGACTTCAGCGAGCCGCCACGGCCGAAGAAGTCGATGAGCGGCAGATCGAGGCGCATCGTGGGGTCGGGCACGCCCACTAGCACCACGGTGCCTGCGAGGTCGCGGGCGTAGAAGGCCTGCTCGTAGGTCTCGGGACGCCCCACCGCGTCGACCACGACGTCGGCGCCGAACCCGCCGGTGAGCTCCTGAATCGCTTCAACCGCGTTGCGCTCGCGCGAGTTGACCGTGTGGGTGGCGCCGAAGTCCTTGGCCCACTCGAGCTTCTGATCGTCGATGTCGACCGCGATG
>Ga0114966_10002060_pt1 | contig 18107 bp, 17 predicted proteins | sample M_130207_XF_Meta_FD_87029 | JGI IMG/M metagenome (GOLD analysis project Ga0114966, IMG submission 87029) | Freshwater microbial communities from Lake Montjoie, Canada to study carbon cycling - M_130207_XF_MetaG | ecosystem: Environmental > Aquatic > Freshwater > Lake | place: Lake Montjoie...
GCTCTATTCCCGCAGAGCCCGCGAGATCGGGGTAGTACTACTGCGCGTGCTCATCGATGACAAGGGCCTGCCTGCGCAGGTCGAGGTCGAGAAATCGTCCGGTTACAGTCGTCTTGATGAGGCGGCTGTGGTTGCGATGCGCGGTGCCCGATTCAAGCCGTATACGGAAAGCGGTGTGGCGCTCGCGGTGTGGGCGCCGGCACCGATCGTCTTTGAGCTCTAGGCCGCCTCTACAGCCGCCGCGTCTGTCCTGCCGCCTGCGATACCATGACTTTGTCGATGCGCGTGCCATCCATGTCCACGATTTCGAAGCGCCAGCCGTTGACGACGAGCGTCTGGCCTGTCCGGGGAATGTAACCGAGCTGCTCGAGCAGGAAACGCGCCAGCGTCGCGAAGCGCTCGCCGATCACGAGCCCGCCCATGCCTACCTTGTCCTCGAGTTCGTCCATGCCAATCTGGCCATCGACCAGGAACGAGCCGTCGTCCCGCTTCACGACATCCGGCGTGGCGTCGTGTCCTTCACCCGCGAGATCGCCGGCGATCGTCTCGAGAATATCGGTCGGCGTGATCATGCCGAGCAGGTCGCCATATTCATCGACAACAATGGCGATGTGGGGTCGTGCCTTCTTGAATTGTGCGAGCAGGGACAACGCCTTCGTGGACGGGGGTACCACCAGCGGGTCGCGGATCATCGCGCGCAGGTCGAGCGGCTTGTGCCCGAGGAGTGCATCAATGAGTTCGCGCGTCCGCACATAGCCGAGCACGTTGTCGAGACTGTCTTCGCACACGAGGTAGCGGCCGTAGCCACCGGTGATCACTTGCTCGCGAATCTCGGGTACTGGCGCGGCGACGTCGATCCATTCCACCTGCGAACGATGAGTCATCATGCTGCGTACCGGTCGGTCCCCGAGACTAAGCACCTCGTCGATCATCTGTCGTTCGACAGTGTCGATCACGCCTTGCTCGGTCCCTTCGGCCAGTAGCGCCGTGATCTCCTCATCGGTCACCTTGCGCTTGTGCTGTTCCTTGATTCCAAGCAGGCGCAGCATCAGGCTGGTGGCGACTTGCAACAAGGCAGCGAACGGGCTGGCTGCTGTGGAAATTCCCCTGAGCAGCGGCGCGACGGCTACCGCGATGCTTTCGGGATGGGTGATGGCAATCCGCTTCGGCACCAGCTCGCCGACCACGAGTTGCAGGAACGTGATGCCGATGAATACCAGCGTGTAGGCCACCGCTTCGCCGTAGCCCCTGAGCCATGCGTATTGATCCAGCACCACGGAGAGGTCGGCGCCAAAGGTTGCGCCGCTCACGGCACCTGCAACGATGCCGATCAGCGTAATGCCGATCTGTACAGTGGAAAGGAAGCGGGTGGGGTCGTCCGACAGCTTGAGCGCCGCCGCCGCGCCACGAGAGCCGCTTTCGGCACGCTGCTTCAGGATGCCGCGGCGTGACGAAACGATCGCCAGTTCGGACATCGCGAAAAAACCGTTCAGCAGGACCAGTGCCAGCAGCAGTGCGAGTTGCCAGTAGACCATACGCTCGTTGTAATCATAGGCCGGGAGTCCCGGCCACCGATGAGGCTACGCGGCAGTCCCGGGGTTGTCCACGAACGGGGCCACCGTGCGCTCGCGGTCTGTTTCGGTGCATGCAACGTAAGTGCCTGCGTGATAAGGCGTTCTGGGCGGAAAGTGCTAGGATTGGTCGCACCGCCGTATCCCGGTGGGGAAACCAAGAGGGTTGTAGTGAAGGCCGGTATCCGCATGTCCGCAATGCTTCAGTCCAGGCGTGGCGAGACCCGGTGCCTTCGCTGGGTGCTGCTCTTGTGCGCCATCGCCTGCGCTTCCGCGGCGCAAGCGGCCTGGTTCGGCCGCACCGAAGACGGCATCATGGGGACGCGGATTTCCGTCGAGCTCTGGGAGGCAAACAAGCTGCAGGCGGACCAGGCACTGGATCGCGTCTTTGACGAGATGCGGCGCATCGACCAGTCAATGAGCACGTACAAGCCGGATAGCGAAGTTTCGCGCGTCAACGGCACGGCGGCGCAGTGGCCCGTGGTGATCTCCGCCGAGCTGTTCGATCTGCTGACGACCGCGGTGGAGTACTCGCGCATCACGGGCGGCGCCTTCGATATCACCTACGCCAGCGTGGGGTTCATGTACGACTTCCGCGGGCGGATCAAGCCGACCGACAAGGCCATTGCGGCTGCGTTGCCGACGGTGAATTACCGCTTTCTGGAGCTCGACAAGGCGAAGAGCACGATCCGTTTTGCAAGACCCGGAGTCCGTATCGACCTCGGGGGCATCGCGAAGGGACATGCTGTCGACCGGGGCATCGCCATCCTGCAGGGTCTCAAGATCGAGCACGCTTCCGTCACCGCGGGTGGTGATACCCGCATCATCGGGGACCGGATGGGCGCGCCGTGGATCGTCGGGATCCGCCATCCAGATGACAAAAGCAAGGTCATTGCGCGGATTCCGCTGGTCGATATGGCCATCTCGACCTCCGGCGACTATGAGCGGTATTTCGACGAGGGCGGCGTCCGGTATCATCACATCATCGATCCGGCCAGCGGTCATTCGGCGAGCAAAGTGCGCAGCGCGACGGTTCTTGCCGCGACCGCGACGCGCACGGACGGCCTGTCGAAGACGGCATTCGTGCTGGGGGCCGAAAAGGCGATCGAGATTTACGACCGCCTGGGCGATGTCGATGCCATCCTGGTTACACCGGAAGGCAAGGTGTTGTATACCAAGGGCCTGGAAGCGCCGTAGGACGGACTGGGGCCTGCCGTTGTCGGCATGATGGTCTTCGACAAGTGGGGCTCCGGCGCGAAGGCTGACTGCGTCAGCAGGCCAGATTTGACTTGCCGGTAGGCCGTCCTGTCGCTGGGCGAGCTACTTGCCGGTGGCCTTTAGCCTCGCACGGGCCTCCTGCCGACGACGGCAGGCCGGTTTAAGTGACTAATTCGGACAAGCGGACGAGAACAAAATGAAGAAGATTCTCTGGGGATTGGTTGCCATTGTGGGGGCGGTTGCGCTCTCGGGCGTCGCGTTCCTTCGCGGGGAGTCGATCAACGCGCTGTGGCTCGTGGTCGCTGCAATCTGCGTCTACGCGATCAGCTATCGGTTCTATGCAGCCTGGATTGCGACGAAGGTGCTGATGGTCGATCCGTCGCGGCCCACCCCGGCGCAGCGTCTCGAGAACGGCCGCGACTTCGTGCCGACTGATCGCTGGATCGTGTTCGGTCATCATTTCGCTGCGATCGCGGGTCCCGGCCCGCTCGTCGGACCGACGCTCGCGGCCCAGTTCGGCTACCTGCCCGGAACACTGTGGATCCTGATCGGCGCAGTGCTCGGCGGCTGCGTGCAGGACATGACGATGCTGTTCATCTCGACTCGCCGCAACGGCCGCAGTCTCGGGCAGATGGCGCGTGACGAACTCGGCCCCATCGGCGGTTTCGCGGCGCTGATCGGCACACTGCTCATCATGATCATCCTGATCGCCGTGCTGGGGCTCGTCGTCGTCAATGCGATGCGCAACAGTCCCTGGGCAACCTCGACTGTTTTCGCAACGATTCCGATCGCGATCCTGATCGGCCTGTACCTGCGCAACATCCGTCCGGGTCGCGTGATTGAAGCGTCGCTGATCGGCTTCGCGCTGCTGCTGGCCGCAGTGTGGGGCGGCGGCTGGATCCAGAATGCGCCCATGGTGCGAGAGTGGTTCAACTTCGACGGCGTGCCGCTCGCGTGGTTCATCATCGGTTACGGCTTCTTTGCCGCCATCCTGCCTGTGTGGTTGCTGCTCGCTCCCCGCGACTACCTGTCGACGTTCCTGAAGATCGGCGTCGTGCTGCTGCTCGGCGCGGCGGTGTTCATCATGCGCCCCGAGATCCACATGCCAGCGCTGACGAAGTTCGTCGATGGCACGGGGCCGGTGGTCGCGGGCAAGGTATTTCCGTTCGTCTTCATCACGATTGCGTGCGGCGCCATCTCCGGCTTCCACGCACTCATCGCGAGCGGCACCACGCCGAAACTGCTGGGCAACGAACGCGACATCCGCCTGATCGGCTACGGCGCGATGGCGATGGAATCATTTGTTGCCATCATGGCGATGATCGCCGCGACGCTGCTCGAGCCCGGTGTCTACTTCGCCATCAACAGCCCTGCCGGCATCGTCGGCGCCACCGCGCAGCAGGCTGTCGCAACCATTTCCGCATGGGGTTTCCCGGTCGGCGTCGAACAAATGGAGACGCTGGCCCGCGAGATGGGCGAAAGCACACTGTTCGCCCGCACTGGCGGCGCGCCATCGCTGGCGGTCGGCATGGCCAGTATTCTCGCATCGGTGTTCGGCCAGGGGCTGCTGGCGCTCTGGTACCACTTCGCGATCATGTTCGAGGCCGTCTTCATCCTGACGACCGTGGATGCCGGCACGCGCGTCGGCCGCTTCATGCTGCAGGACCTGCTCGGCCAGGCCTGGGAGCCCCTTGGCCGGACCTCCTGGTATCCCTCTGTCCTCATCTCCAGCGCGCTGGTCGTGGCGGGCTGGGGGTACTTCCTGTACATCGGCGTCATCGATCCGAATGGCGGCGTCAATATCCTGTGGGCGCTGTTCGGCATCTCCAACCAGATGCTGGCGACCATCGCGCTGTGCGTCGTCACCGGCGTGCTCATCAAGCAGGGCCGTGTGCGCTACACGTGGGTTACCGTGCTGCCGATGGCGTGGCTCGCCATCGTCACGACCACCGCTGCCTGGCAGAAGCTGCTGTCGACCGATCCCCGCATCGGCTTTCTAGCCGGCGCCAACGACCTGGCCGCCAAACTGGATGCAGGGGTGTTGTCCGAGGCGGCCGCACGGGCAGCCCCGCAGCTGATCTTCAACCAGCGCCTCGATGCCGCGCTGACCGTGTTCTTCGTGCTCGTGCTGTGGGTGATCATTCTGGATACCGCCCGCGTCAGCTGGCGTTTCCTTCAGGGGCTGCCCGTGCCGCCGTCGTCCGAAGTTCCACACTCGCTCGGTGGTGCCGCCGCCGCAGGAGCCCGTTCATGATTTCCATGGCCACCAAGCGGTTACGCCTTGCCTGGCAGTTTGTCAGAACGCTTGCCGGTGACGATGCTTACGACCGCTACCAGGAACACCAGCATCGGTACCATGCCGACCGGCCGGCCATGGATCGCAAGGCGTTCTACCTCCATTCGCAGCAACAGAAATGGAGCGGCGTGAACCGCTGCTGTTAGGGCGCTCCCGCAGAGGTTTCCCGGCGGTCCCCGAGGCCAAGTGGACGGGAGCATCGGCAAGCGGGGAGGCCTGCCAACCGGAGACGATAACCCTGCCTGCTGGGCCATTCCTGCCTCGGTGCTGCCGGCTTTCAGGGATTCCGGGCCTTCTGTACCGACCCGCCGCCGCGACAAGGGGCGCTGTGTATAATGCGCCGCTCAAATCCCTGCCCTCCCCCCCCGGAATAGGAATACCCAGATGGAATGGTTGATCTCGAGCGCCGCCGCACAGGCAACGGGCATTGCCGCCCCGGGTAACGCACTGATGCAGATGGCACCGCTCGTGCTCATTTTCGTCGTGTTCTACTTCCTGCTGATCCGCCCCCAGGCCAAGCGCGCGAAGGAGCACAAGGCCCTGATCGCGTCCTTGAGTGCGGGTGACGAGGTCGTGACCGGCGGCGGGATCCTTGGCAAAGTCACCGAAGTTTCAGAGCAGTTCCTCGTCGTCGAAGTGGCCGAGGGCGTTCGCGTGAAGGTGCAGCGGCACACGGTGACGCAGGTTCTGCCCAAGGGCTCCGTCAAGAGCGCCTGACGCGCTGACGGTTCCTTCTCCCAAGCCCATACCCCAAGCCGACACCCAAAAAGCCATGCAACGGTTTCCCCTCTGGAAGCATCTGCTCGTCCTGGTCGTCGTAGCCGTGGCGCTGCTATTCGCACTGCCGAATGCATTTGGCGAGGATCCGGCCATCCAGATCGCCCGCGACGATCGCGGCGCAATGGACACCGTTGCCGAGCAGCGAGTCCTCGGAGTCCTGGCTGCCGCCAGTATTCCGGTGGCCGCGTCGCATATCGAAAACGAACGCCTCGTGATCCGCTTTCCGAACGTCGATGTGCAGTTGAAGGCTCGCGACACCATTGTCGACTCGGCCAAGTCCGAGTACCTGCTCGCGTTGACCAATGCCCCGCGTACGCCGGCGTGGCTCCGCAGCATGGGGTTCCGGCCCATGAGCCTCGGTCTCGACCTGCGCGGTGGTGTCTACTTCATGTACGAAGTCGACGTTCAGGGTGCCGTCAAACAGCTGCTTGAACGGCTGGATCGTGATTTCCGGACGCTGCTGCGCGACCAGCGCATCCCGTATACAAACCTCTCGGTCGACGGCAACACGCTGCGGGTCGTGCTCCGTCAGGCCGCCGATGTGCCGGCGGCCATCAAGGCCATGCAGGGCACGGATTCGACGCTGGCTCTGTCCAGGGACGACAACGCCACCGAGCCCACGATTCTTGTCCAGCTGACGCCCGACCAGGTCAAAGTGCGGCAGGACTTCGCGATTCAGCAGAACATCACGACCATGCGCAACCGGGTTGACGAACTCGGCGTGTCGGAGCCGCTCGTTGCCCGGCAGGGCGCTGACCGTATCGTCATCCAGCTGCCCGGCGTGCAGGATCCGAACGAAGCCATCCGCGTGCTCGGCGCGACTGCCACGCTGGAATTCCGTCTGGTGGACGAAGCCAACGATCCGTACGAGGCCGACCGGACCAAGCGCGTGCCGCTCGGTTCCAAGCTCTACCAGCGTCGTGCGGGCGGCCCGGTGCTGCTCAAGCGGGACATCATCGCATCGGGTGAGCAACTCACCGATGCAACGAGTGCGTTCGTCCAGGGTGAGCCTGCTGTCAGCGTGAAGCTCGACGGTCCTGCGGGCGCGAACATGTTGCGCACGACCCAGGAGAACCTCGGCAAGCCGATGGCTGTCGTGTATATCGAGAAGAAGCGGCTGGCCGAAGGTGAGCGCTGCAACGGCCAGCGCTCGGGCGCCGAGTGCACGCAGGAAGAGGTCATCAGTGTTGCGACGATTCGCGGCGTGTTCTCGTCGAGCTTCCAGATTACCGGTCTGCAGTCCTCTGAGGCACGTGAGCTGGCGCTGCTGCTCCGCGCTGGCTCTCTTGCGACCTCGCAGTACATCGTCGAGCAGCGGACCGTAGGCCCGAGCCTCGGCCAGGACAACGTCAACGCGGGCATCCTGGCCATGGTGATCGGCATGACGCTGACGTTCGCCTTCATGATCGTCTACTACACGGGTTTCGGCCTGATCGCGTGCGTTGTGCTGGTCGCCAACGTGGTGCTCCTGGTCGCGGCGATGTCGATGATGCAGGCGTCCCTGTCGCTGCCCGGTATCGCCGGCATCGTGCTGACCATCGGCATGGCCGTCGACGCGAATATCCTGATCTATGAGCGTATCCGCGAGGAACTGCGCATCGGGAATTCGCCGCATGCGGCGATCAGTGCCGGCTTTGAGAAAGCGCTGTCGGCCATCACCGACTCGAATATCACCACGCTGATCGCCGGCATTGTCCTGTTCGCGTTCGGTACGGGGCCCATCAAGGGATTTGCCGTCACGTTGATGATCGGCATCGTGACCTCGATGTTCACTGCCATCCTCGGCAGCCGCTCGCTCATTGATCTGATCTGGGGCCGTCACCGCCAGCTCAAGACCCTGCCGGTCTAGTCGCGGGGAGAAGCAGACATGGAATTTTTCAAGAAGACCCCGAGCATCCCGTTCATGGCCGGGCGTCGCTGGTGCTATGCATTTTCCATCGCTTTGATGGTGGTGACCCTTGCGTTGCTGCTGACCCGCGGCCTCAATTTCGGCATCGACTTCACCGGTGGCGTGGTGCTCGAACTCGCATATCCGGATACCGCAGACCTCGACAAGGCCCGAGATGCGGTGGCCAAGGCCGGTTTTCCCGAGGCCCAGGTCCAGAATTTCGGGACATCCCGTGACATCCTGGTCCGTGTGTTGCCGCGCGAGAACGAGGATGTGGTCCAGATTTCCACGGAGATCACCGACGCCCTGCGAGCCGTCCAGGCAGGCATCGAACTGCGCCGCACCGAGGTCGTGGGACCGCAAGTGGGGCAGGAGCTGACCGAGCAGGGCGGCCTCGCCATGCTCTTTACTTTCATACTGATCCTGATCTACCTCGGCTTCCGGTTCGAAAAGAAGATGGGGCTGAGCGCGGTTATCGCTGCCATTCACGATCCCATCGTGATTCTCGGGTTCTTCTCGCTGACGCAGATGCAGTTCGACCTGTCCGTGCTGGCCGCCATTCTCGCCGTCATCGGCTACTCCATCAACGACACAGTTGTTGTCTTCGACCGCGTCCGCGAGGTGTTTATCGCATCCCGCAAGCGGACGTCTTCCGAGATGATCGATTCGGCCGTCAACGAGACGTTATCGCGAACCGTCATGACCAGCGGCGCTACCCTGATCGTCGTCGCTGCGCTGTTCCTGTTTGGCGGCGAAGCGCTCAAGGGCTTCTCCTCTGCCATTCTCGTCGGCATCGTCATCGGCACGTATTCGTCGATCTTCGTGGCCGGCGCGCTCGCACTCGACATGAAGCTCAAGCCGACCGACTTGATGCCGCCGGTGCGTGACGACAAGGAACTCGACGCCATTCCGTGAGGCGTGGGGTGTGTGCTCGCGCCAGTTTTCAGCTGGGCTGGAGTTCCGTCGTTGCTTGCTCATATGGCGCCCCCGTTAGCCGATTGAACAACTGTCGCAGTCAGCCGTCTGCCACTGATAGAGATGCAACGAGACCCCTGTCGATCGACCTGACACGCGGGGCTCCTTCTGACGGAGATCAATGATGGAACTGCTTGCTGATCCGCAGACTTGGCTCGCCTTTGCGACGCTGACGGCGCTCGAAATCGTCCTCGGCATCGACAACATCATCTTCATTTCCATCCTGGTCGGGCGGCTGCCCCCCGAACAGCGCGCCCGCGGGCGCACGATCGGCCTCGCGCTCGCGATGCTCACGCGCATCCTGCTGCTGCTGTCGATTACCTGGGTCATGAGTCTGGGTGCGGCGCTCTTTACGTTCATGGACAAGGGATTTTCCGGGCGTGACCTGATCCTGGTCGGCGGCGGCCTGTTCCTGCTCGCCAAGAGCACACTGGAAATCCATACCAGCCTCGAAGGCGAGGAGCACGACCACGCCGTGGGTGCGGCACGTGCGAGCTTCGTCAGCGTCATCACGCAGATCGCGATCATCGACATCGTCTTCTCGCTCGACTCCGTGATCACGGCTGTCGGCATGGCAGATCGCGTCGAAGTCATGATCGCCGCCGTAATGGCCGCTGTCGTCGTCATGATGTTCCTCGCCGGGCCGATCTCCGATTTCGTCGACCGGCACCCTACCATCAAGATGCTGGCACTCTCGTTCCTGATACTGATTGGTGTCGCGCTCGTCGGTGAGGGCTTCGGCTTCCATATCCCGAAAGGCTACGTGTACTTCGCCATGGCCTTCTCGGTAGCAGTTGAAATGCTCAATATCCGAATTCGCGGCAAGCAGCATGACGAGCCGGTGAAGCTGCGCAAGATCATTGACGACGAGGACGAACCGTCGAAGTAGCCACCCCGCTCCCGACGCCGCCAGGGGGTGTTTGATCAGGCAGGCTGTGCTGCCTGGTTCTGATTCGAGTCTGCTTGGGCGATGCCTCGTCGGGGTGCGTCTCTCAGCTTGGAATGTCCGCAGGATCTCGCGGAGTGGATCCTCGTCTCTTCCAGCCGAGTCTCATTTTCAGGCCATCCTTCCGTCCTGCGGAGTGTCGCCGTATGATCGGGCGACCACTCAACGAGGGGCCTTCATGAATTGGCGCATCAAGTCTCTGGATGATTCGTTGGCCCTCGCGGAAAAGCGCGGTCTGCATCGGACCCTCGGGGGGTTCCAGTTGATGATGCTGGGTGTGGGAGCGGTAATCGGCACGGGCATCTTCGTGCTGACGGCCGAAGCGGCACAGAAGGCCGGCCCGGGCATGATGCTGTCTTTCGTGATTGCCGGGTTCGTCTGCGCCGTGACCGCACTCTGTTATGCCGAGCTGTCATCGATGGTGCCGGTGTCAGGATCCGCGTACACCTATTCGTACTCCGTGCTGGGCGAAGTCGTTGCCTGGGTCGTCGGGTGGGCGTTGATCCTTGAATATGCCGTCGCGGCCAGCGCAGTGTCGGTGGGTTGGTCGAACTATTTCATTCCGCTGGTCGAGCGTTCATTTGATGTCGATATTCCCGTCTTCCTGAGTCGCGGCTATTACTCGGGCGGTCCCGGTGGGTTGATCAATCTTCCCGCCGTCTGCATCGCGCTGCTCGTGACCTGGTTGTTGCTGATCGGTACGCGCGAGAGCGCACGCGTCAATGCCGTGCTGGTGTCGATCAAGATCATCGCATTGACCATCTTCATCGTGTTGTCAGTGCCGGTGATGCAGATGGATAACTTCGAGCCCTTTGCTCCCCTCGGGTTCGGTGGCATCAGTGCGGCCGCCGCATCCATCTTCTTTGCCTACGTCGGCTTCGACGCCGTGTCGACCGCCGCGGAGGAAACCAAGAATCCGCAGCGCAACCTGCCGATCGGGCTGATCGGGAGCCTTGTCATCTGCACGATCTTCTACCTGCTGGTGGCCGCCGGAGCGATCGGTTCGATTGGCGCGCAGCCCGTCCTCGATGCCGCCGGCGCAGGGCTTGCTCCTGGTAGCCGCGAGATGGGAGAGGTCTGCGCACAGGCCGTCAACTCGGGAGCGCTGGCCTGCAGCGACGAACCACTTGCGCATGTTCTCCGCCAGCTTGGATGGGAGCGCGTTTCCCGGCTGATCGGACTTGCTGCGTTTCTGGCGCTGCCGTCGGTAATCCTGATGATGCTGTTCGGCCAGACGCGGATCTTCTTCGCCATGTCGCGCGATCGCCTGCTGCCCGATGTGCTGAGCGACATCCACCCGAAGTACAAGACGCCGCATGTGGTGACACTGATTACGGGTACGTTCGTGACGGCGGCGGCAGCCTTCTTTCCCGTCGGCAAGCTGGCGGACATTTCGAACAGTGGAACGCTGTTTGCGTTCTTCACCGTGGCACTCGGGGTCATGGCGCTGCGCAAGTCAGACCCTGACCGCACTCGCCATTTCCGGACCCCGTTCGTCGGGGTCGTCGGTCCGCTGGCGTTGCTTGGGTGTGCGTACCTGTTCGTCTCGCTGTCGCTCTATACCCAGCTGCTCTTCGTCGGCTGGACGGTATTCGGTCTCATCATCTACAGGTTTTACGGATATCGCCGCAGTCCGTATGCGTCGGTCCGTGAGCAATGAGGCGCTACGGGCTCGATGGTGGGGTTACGCGTGCGGACCTGCGAGTGGGGGAGCTACGTTGACACAGTCGCTGCCGCGTTCCTTTTCCGTGACCTTGCTGGCCTGGGTCACGATCATTCCGGCGGCCTTTGGTGTCCTGATCAGTCTGGTGCAGAACGCTCTCTTTGCGGCGTTCATGTCACCTGAGCAACTCGAGCAGCTCTTTGCCCTGCTGCCACCCGGCATGGAAGCGGTGCCGCGAGTTTCCTTTGACACGCTGCGCATCGTGCTGCTCGCGTTCCTCGCATTGTCTGTGATCTTCCTTGCGACGGGGATCGGCCTGCTCAGGCGGCGCAACTGGGCCCGCGTCGTGTTCATCGCCGCCGTTGCGCTCGGTACGCTCTATAGCGTAGTCACTTACTTCTTTCTGGATACGACAGCGGATCTGTCGGCGATGATCCCGCCCGCCTCTTCTAACGGTTCGCAGGTGGACCTTGCGTCGATCATGGTGATGGTGCGAACCGCCACGACCGTCCTGACCGCCGTCTTCACTGCGCTGAACCTGTGGCTGATCTGGTGGCTGTGGTCGCCTGTCATCCGCGCAGAGTTCCGCCGCCCCTAGGCGCTGCGCAACTCTGTGGGCACGAACGGCTTCAGCAGCTCCACGAGCGCCGGGTAGACCTTTGGCGTGCCTGCAATCACGTGGCCGCCCTGGGTGTATTCGCCACCGGTCATCGTGCCGATCAGGCCACCGGCTTCGGTAATCAGCAGCGTCCCTGCGGCAGTGTCCCATGGCGACAGCCCCATCTCCCAGAAGCCGTCGAGTCGTCCCGCTGCAACGTATGCCAGGTCTAGCGCGGCGGCTCCCGCATGACGACAGCCGGCGGTGTTCTGCGTGACGGCGCGGAACATGTTGATGTACTCCTCGAGCCACTGGCTGTTCTCTCGACAGGGAAAGCCGGTGCCGATGAGCGAACGTTCCAGTCCAACCTGTCGGCTGACACGGATACGTCGTCCGTCGAGCTGCGCCCCGTCACCCCGCGAGGCGGTGAAGAGCTCCTGGCGCAAGGGGTCGTACACCACGCCGTGCTCGAGGCGCCCGCGGCGCTGCAGGGCCAGTGAGACGGCGAATTGCGGGAATCCGTGCAGGAAGTTGGTAGTGCCGTCGAGCGGATCGACGATCCACAGGAACTCGTCGTCGCCCGACCGACCGCTCTCCTCCGCGAGGAAGCCGTGGTTCGGGTAGCTCTGGCGAATCGTTCCGATAATTTCCTGCTCCGCCAGATGGCCGATTTCGGTGACGAAATCGCTCTTACCATTGGGCCGGACTTCGAGGTTCTGCACCCGGTTCAGGTTGCGGAAAATGACGTCACCGGCACGGCGGGCGGCCTTGACGGCAAGGTTGAGCATCGGCTGCATGGAATCCTCGAAGCGGTTTTGGCAAAGAGCGGAGGGCGCGCAGCCCTCTGGAGGCGGGTAGGATAGCAGGAGCGCAGAGGGGAGGAAGAGGATAGGGGATAGGGAATAGTCATAACCAGGTGGTTGCGCACCTGATGTCGTGCAAACTCTGATTTCGCTCGGCTTCGGATCTTCCTCTACTCCACGCTATCCCCTATCCCCTATCCCCTATCCCCTATCCCCTATCCCCTACCGCCTGTTTTCCCGACTCATGCCCCATCCCATCCGCATCGTACTGGTCGAAACCAGCCATCCAGGCAATATTGGCGCTGCCGCCCGTGCCATGAAGAACATGGGCCTTACGGAATTGCACCTGGTGAGTCCTCGGGTGTTTCCCGATGCCGAGGCCACGGCGCGCGCCGCCGGAGCGGACGACGTGCTGCAGGCGGCCATCGTGCATGACCGGCTCGACACCGCGATTGCCGATTGCGGGCTCGTGGTAGGCACCAGTTCCCGGCACCGCCACCTGCCCTGGGACCTCGTGGAACCGCGTGAGTGCGCCCAGCGCGTGGCGGCTGCCGCCCAGGCCAAACCTGTGGCGGTGTTGTTTGGATCGGAGCGCATTGGCCTGACAAATGAAGCGCTGATGACGTGCAACCTGCTCGTCACGATCCCGACGGACGCAGCCTACAGTTCGCTGAACGTGGCCATGGCAGTGCAACTGGTGACCTATGAGCTCTGGATGGCGCTGCGTCCGGGCGAGCCTGCGCCGCGCGAACGCGACGTGCCGCTCGCCACTGCCGATGAGATGGCGCGTCTCTACCAGCACATCGAGGAGGTGCTCGCGGAGATCGACTTCCGCGACAGGACCGGCGGTGGCTTCCTGATGGCGCGCATCCGGCGATTGTTCAATCGCGCACAGGTGGACCAGAACGAGCTGAATATCCTGCGTGGTATCCTCACTGCAGTGCAGTCCCGCCGCCGGATTGCCGGTTCCAAGTCCGTGACCGGACATTCCGGAAGCAGCTCATGACGACCGCAGCGACTTCTCCTGTTCCTGCCGTGCCGCCTGCGTATCTCGACTACGCAGCCACCACGCCGGTCGACCCCCGAGTGGCGGCGCTCATGTGCGAGTGCCTCATGTCGCAGGACCTCTGTGGCAATCCTTCATCGACGGGGCACGCGTTCGGACGCCGTGCGCGAGCACTTGTGGAAGCCGCGCGACGGCAAGTCGCTGCGCTTCTGAATGCGCGGCCGGAAAGCATCGTGTGGACGTCGGGTGCCACCGAATCGAACAACCTCGCGTTGCTGGGGGCCGCGCGCTTCAATGCTGCCCGTGGCCGGCACATCGTTTCTGCCCGCACGGAACACAAGGCGGTGCTCGATCCCTTGAAGCGACTGGAGCGAGAGGGATTCTCCGTCACGTACCTCACGCCCGACCGCGACGGCATCGTGCAGCCGGGGCAGGTTTTCGAGGCCTTGCGTCCCGATACGGTGCTGGTGTCGCTGATGCATGTGAACAACGAGACGGGTGTGATCCAGGACATCGGTGCCGTCGGCGCGGCCTGCCGCGAGCGGGGCATCCTGTTCCATGTCGATGCGGCGCAGAGCGCCGGCAAGGTGCTGATCGATGTGGAGGCGCTCGGTGTCGGCCTGATGTCGTTGACCGCGCACAAGGTGTACGGCCCCAAGGGCGTGGGCGCTCTGTACCTGCGTCGTAGTCCACCGCTCGGACTCACACCGCTGATCGAGGGAGGAGGGCAGGAGGGCGGGTTGCGCTCCGGCACGCTGGCCACGCATCAGATCGCGGGCATGGGACTCGCGTTTGAACTGGCTGCTCGTGAAGGCGTTGCTGACAGCGCGCGGGTCACCGGGTTGCGCGAGCGCTTGTGGCAGGGAATCAGTGCCATCGGTGGCGTGCGCCTGAACGGTCATCCGGAGCGGCGCATCGCCGGTGTCCTGAATGTCGCGTTCGGCGATATCGAGGGCGAAAGCCTGCAGTTCAGCCTACGCGATCTGGCGGTGTCCGCCGGCGCGGCGTGTTCCTCGGAATCGGAGGAGCCTTCCTATGTGTTGCGAGCGCTCGGGCTCAGCGATTCAGAGGCGCGTAGCTCGCTGCGGTTCAGCCTCGGGCGATTCAGCACGGCAGCCGAGGTCGACTTTGCCATCGACTGTGTGCAGCGTGAGGTGCCACGGTTGCGGTGCTTGGCGCCGAGTTCCCCGGGACGGCCGTAGCCGACATGACTGCCGAGCAGGATTTCCCCGTAGCGTCGCCTGACTACAGTGATCTGGTTGTCGAGCATTTCGACCGACCTCGCAACGCGGGTGAGTTGCCTCCAGGGCCCGGCATCCGCCGGACTCATTCGGGGAACCGGGCGGCAGGTGCTGAGGTCTCCTTGAGTGTCCGGATCGCGGGGAGCGAGGTTGCCGAAGTCCGCTTCCAGGCGTTCGGGTGTCCGCATTTTCTGGCTGCGGCCTCGCTTGCGACGGAGCGGTTGCCGGGACTGCCCGTCGCGGCATTGGCCGTCTGGACGGCGAGGGAACTGGGCCGCGACCTTCGGGTGCCGGTTGAAAAACGCGGTCGACTCCTCATTCTGGAAGATGCCGTGCGTGCGGCGGCGCAATAGTCGAAACGATCGGTGTATATTCAATTCCATGCCTATCTCCCTGACCGCCTCCGCTGCCAACCGGGTCCGGACCTTCCTCGCGAATCGCGGGAAGGGCGTGGGATTGCGGTTAGGCGTCAAGCAGACCGGCTGCTCCGGGTATGCGTACGTGGTCAATTACGCCGATGCGGTCGAGAACAATGACGTCGTGTTCGACAACCAGGGCGTCAAGGTCATCGTTGACCGGGATAGCCTGGGCTACATCGATGGCACCGAGGTGGACTTCGTCAAGGAAGGCCTGAACGAGGCGTTCCGCTTCCGGAATCCCAACATCAAGGGCGAGTGCGGCTGCGGCGAAAGCTTCACCGTCTGATCCGCCCTCCTCGGGGCGGCGCTCTAACCCCATGTTTGCATTATAGTTGTTGCCCTCTTTCCGGCTGTGCTGGCGGGCCAGTAGGCGGCCATCCTCGGCGGTTTGGTGCGGGCCTGAGACAAACCCAATTGCCACCCGCGTGCAGAATCAACGAGTTGCGCCGCGCCGCTTTTGAAGCGACGTGTCTGATCCCAAGCTAACAGGTTGCTGCAAAAGGGTTTTGCCGCATCCGGTTAGCAGGTAAACTTCGCGGCTCGAAAATCCGAAGCCCGGCGCCTGGAACTCGGGTTCCCCTTGTGCTCACAAGGGATCTCGGCCCCTTCGCGCCGGTCTATCTCCCACCGCTGGCTGTCACTGGCCACTCAAGTCTTAAGGATCGCAAAGTCCATGGCGCTCGAACGCACCCTGTCCATCGTCAAGCCCGACGGCGTAAAGAAGAACCTCATCGGCGCGGTCTACGGCCGCTTCGAACAGGCCGGCCTGCAGATCATCGCTGCCCGCATGACCAACCTGTCGCAGAAACAGGCTGAAGGCTTCTATGACGTCCATCGCGAACGCCCGTTCTTCAAGGATCTCGTCAAGTACATGACGTCGGGTCCCGTGATCGTGCAGGTGCTCGAAGGCGACAACGCCGTGCTCAAGCACCGTGACCTCATGGGTGCCACGGATCCCAAGAAGGCGGCGCCGGGCACGATCCGCGCCGACTTCGCCAGCAGCATCGAAGAGAACGTGGTGCACGGTTCCGACAGCGCCGAGAACGCCGCGAATGAAATCGCGTACTTCTTTGCGGCCTCGGAGCTTTGCCCCCGCTAACGGCCGGCAGCCTGACTTCGCCATGACCGACACAGCCATTGCCACCGACGCTCGCGTCAACCTGCTCGGGTTGACGCGCTCGGAGCTTGAGGCGTTCGCGAGCAGCATCGGCGAAAAGCCGTTCCGCGCGCGGCAACTCATGAAGTGGCTGTACAAGCGCTCGGTGGCGGAATTCGGGCAGATGACCGACCTCGCCAAGGACTTCCGTGCGCGGCTCGCAACCGTCGCGGAAGTTCGCGTTCCCGAAGTGCTGCTGCGACAGTCCTCGGCCGACGGTACGCGCAAGTGGCTGCTGAGCATGGACGGCTCCGGCAACGCGAGCCAGGCCATCGAGATGGTGTACATCCCTGAACCCGGCCGCGGCACGCTGTGCATTTCCAGCCAGATCGGCTGTGCGATGGACTGCTCGTTCTGTTCCACCGGGCAGCAGGGCTTCAACCGCAACCTGTCGGTTGCCGACATCGTCGGCCAGGTGTGGCTCGCCAATCGCGAGCTCGGCAACGCGGACCAGTTCGCGGGCACCACGGCCTTTCGGGTCATTACCAATGTCGTCTTCATGGGGATGGGTGAGCCGCTCGCGAACTATCGCAGCATCGTCCCCGCTGCCGAGATCCTGATGGACGATCTGGGCTTCGATATCTCTCGTCGTCGCGTCACCGTCAGCACATCCGGCCTCGTGCCGCAGATGCGCAAGCTTGCCGAAGAGACGAACTGCGCACTCGCCGTCTCGCTGCATGCGCCGAACGACGCACTGCGCGACGAGCTCGTGCCGATCAACCGCAAGCACCGGATCGCCGAGTTGCTCGAGGCTTGCTGGTACTACGTCGAGCGGCAGAACGCGCGTGGCATCACGTTCGAATACGTCATGCTCGATGGCGTCAACGACAAGCCTGAGCACGCGTACGAACTCGCCGAGCTTCTCCGCGGCAAGCCGGGAAAGGTGAACCTGATTCCGTTCAATACGTTCCCGGGAACGCAATACAAGCGTTCAACGGCCGCCGCGATCGAGCGGTTCCGCGACATCCTCAACTCTCACGGCGTGATCGCAACCACCCGTCGCACGCGCGGCGATGACATCGATGCCGCGTGCGGGCAGCTGGTCGGCCGGGTTCGCGACCGCACGACCGTGCGCCTCGGATCCAAGGTCATGTCCGTCTCGGTGCAGTCATGAAGTCTGCAGTTCCCGTATTCGTCCTTGCACTCTGTCTGCTGGCGGGCTGTGTCGCCAGCGCGCCCAACCAGCCGTCCAAAGCGGCCAACAAGGTGTCGAGTCAGGACCTTGATCAGGCTGCCATCTACAACACGCAGCTCGCAGTCGACGCGCTGAGGAAGAACAACCTCCAGGAAGCCAAGGACAAGATCACTCGCGCACTCGAGCAGGATTCACGCAATGCCGAGGTCCAGGCAGCGGCAGGCCTCATCTACGAGCGCCTGGGTGATGACCGCCAGGCCGACACGCATTATTTGCGTGCACTGTCGCTGGCGCCGAAGAACCCCTCGATCCAGAACAACTACGCGGTGTACCTGTGCCGCAACGGCAACGCGGATCGCGGCCAGAAGATGTTCCTGGAAGCAGCCGCCAATCCGCTCTACCGTACGCCCGA